>JABAOF010004321.1_pt2 | contig 58432 bp, 87 predicted proteins | sample 7062171 | NCBI WGS metagenome assembly JABAOF01 (sample SAMN14538628, study PRJNA623070) | marine sediment metagenome | biome: marine biome [ENVO:00000428]; feature: marine pelagic biome [ENVO:01000023]; material: deep marine sediment [ENVO:00002113] | place: India: Gulf of Khambhat ... | reverse complement strand
AAAGATTTGTATGAAGCTCTAAAGCATGGGGATGAAGAACATCAAATATGGTTACATGAGGCTATTCATGCTTGGTTTCAAAGAAAACCAGTACCGGAACCTAGGGGATCGGGAACTAAAGACAAACTTTATAAGGAAGTTAAGAGACTTACTGAGGAAAATGAATTTCTAAAGCGAGAAAATGATGCATTAAAATTGACTAGGGAGAAAAGCATACATGAAAATCTTTAGTTATGGAAAAGATGGTGGCCCAGAATCAACAGTAGATGGATTCTTTATAATTGAGATTAAGTCCTTGTTTTCTATTGTATTTCTGAGATTTAATAAGGGATCTAGAGAGGCTTTCCATACTCATGCTTTCAATGCCCTAACGTTCTTCCTTAAAGGACATGCTATTGAAGAACACATGAATGGTGAAAAAATCCACTGGAAACCATCAATCTTCAATTTTTGGAAACCTAAATATACTTCAAGGAAATGCTTTCATAAATACACATCTCTTGAGAATACATATGCTGTAACTATTAGAGGGCCATGGATAGATAAATGGAAAGAATATTTACCACATTTGAATAAATTTGTGACTTTAACTCATGGTAGGAAGGTAGTTGAATGAAAGGATTATGTGAAACATAGTCTAATTATGCTAAAAGAAATGATATATTAATATTGGAGCATTTTGATGAAGAATAAATTTAAAGTAGGTGATAAAGTAAGAAGACTACATAATGAAAATGGAAAAGTTAAAGTAGGTGATATTGGTACAGTAATTGAGGTGATTCCTCAACTCAATGGTGATCCATGGGTAAAATTGAATATAGGTATAGACACCATACATAATCCTGATCACTTAGAATTGGTTGAATATAGTTCACCCAAAAAAGAAACTCCCAATTTTATAGTACTTTATTGTGATGGTGGAACTCCTAATCATATTGAATTTAATGATGAGGAAGTAATGAAAAAATGGGTTATGGATTTTAGCCTCAAATACCAGGCGTGTGACAGTACCTGGATTGATCATATTATTGAAGGTAAATTCCATTCTTTCGAGGAAAAATTAGGATGAAACATAAATTTGTGGGAAAAGAATATAAAAAAGAAATTTTTAATTTAATAGAAACCCATCATTATTCACATTTAGTACCATCTCATGCTGCTATAAGAAAAATTTATGGATTAATGGAAGATGATGAAATTATAGCTGGAATATTATGGTCAATTCCAGCATCCTCTTGGAAAGAACCAGTATTAGAATTATCAAGATTATGTAGATTACCTAATACTAAGCCTTTTTTAACTTCATTAATAAGTCAAAGTATTAAAGATATAAAAAAAGATAAAAAATATGATTTATTAATAAGTTATTCAGATACTACCCACGATCATCATGGTGGTGTATATCAGGCATCTTCTTGGAATTTTAGTGGAATAAGGAAAGGTAGATTAGACGCTTTTTTAATAGATGGTGTAAGAGTTCCTTGTAGAACCTGTAATCATAGATATGGAACTTCTTCTATTAAATTAGTAGAAATTTTAGGTAAGGAAGGTATAGAAGTTATTCCCCAAAAATCTAAGGATAAGTATTTGTATTGGAAGGCTTTAAATAAAAATGGACTAAAAAAAGCAGAAAGACTGGGATTAAAAACATTACCCTATTTAAAACCAGACTTAAAATCAACTACTTAGCCAATTTCCTCAAATTCGATATAATTCTAATATGGATATATCATTAAAAATCACAGCAGAAAAACTAGGAAAAAGCCTCGAAAATCTATCAGAACAGGTAGAAGAGGAACTAAATGATGCGGTTAAGAACGTTGCAAGCTCAGCCTATGCTACAGCTATTGCCAAAGCTCAAAATATGAGAATGGGGGATGCTAGCCGTCAAGATTATATTAAGGGCCTTTCTTTAACTGATATGGGGGATAACTCATATCTCATTTCACTTGAGGGTGATTGGGCTAATCAATTAGAAGAAGGTATTTCTCCTTACAATATGAAGGAAAAGCTATTAGCCTCTAAAAAGAGAGTTTCTGTTGGATCTAGAGCTGGTGAGCCATGGGTACAAACAAGCAAGCAAGGTAATCGATTTGCTCATGTCCCTTTTGAACATAAGCCATTTGCCAAGAATCCACTGACTGGAAAGCTAGAATCTGATATCCTCAAAATGACTGCTAAGAATAGACAAGGAAAGGTTCAAAAACTGACTGAGATATTCAAGGACGATTTTGGAAAACCAATAGTTGGAAAAGTGGCTAGAATAGAGTCAGATAATGCAAATCTTAATAATTTGGTGAAATATCAGCATGTTTATCCATCTGGGACTGTTCAAAGTATTTATATGACTTTTAGAACTATTAGTGATTCTTCTGGTGGTTGGCAACATAAAGGGACAAAAGGACTACATATTTTCAAGGAGTTAGAGGAATATGTTCAAGCTGAATTAGAAAATATAGTGAAAATTATTCTCTAGAAATTAATGTTGGTGATTTTATAGAAGTTATGGTTGAAAATGAAGATAACTTATTGAATTTAAATAAGAAGTACACTAGAAGTTAATGTTATCATTCCAGTGTTAAAAAGATCACTTTTGGCCATTATATGGGTATAATAACATTGTAGTGTTATACATATATAGCGAAATAAGTAATAAAAATCGACATATTTATTACTATATGTCGAATTAAGGAATGTTTTATGTCATTTACCGTAGTGGATGTAGTCGTCGAGAGTGTGCTCCGAGATGGTATTGCTAATCTTAGGGCTAAACCGGAAATTATTGAAGATGTCTTTTCATCTCTTACCCAGTCCTTTGCGTCCAAAAAGTATGGGGTTGGTGAATTAGACAAGATCAAAGACCTAATATCCAAGAAAGAAATCAATATAGTTCACTCTTTTCACGAAACTAACAAACAAGAACCTTGTTTTTCCATACAACTGGGGGCTGATAATGAAAATACCAGACAGGCCCATTTAGATGATGCTGAGGGTTTAGTAACTGAAGTGCTAACAGATCCTACTGAAATCGCTAACTTAACTCGTATTTCTAGTGTAACAGTATCTGCATATGACTCAAATAGTGGTAAATTATCTATTGATGATTCTGTTAATCTCACCAATGTATATGCCAATCTTATATTTGTGGATGCTGATGGAGTTGAATTCACTATCTTAGGTGGAATTGATAATACCATTGGTCAAAAGTCTATTTTTATAGCTCCTAATGCCACAGTCAATATTGCCATTCCTGGATCAATCAAGTCTGGCCTTAATTACAAAAGATTTGAGCTTAGAGGTGTGATTCATGATGTGAAGTTATTAATTGGGGTACATTCAAAAGATCCTCTTACTACCAAATATCTTTATATCCTCCTTAAATATCTACTACTTAGCCGAAAAGCAGATCTAGAAAGTAGGTGTTTTAATCTCACTGGGCTGCAAGGTTCTGATTTTACTAGAGATTTAGCACATTTAGGTGATCATCTATTTACTAGATTCTTAACCGTTTCAGGCCGTATTGAGGATCAGTGGAACGCAGATCAAGTAGATCTTATTGATAATGTTGAGGTTCAAGTCCTAGTAGAAAAAGATGAGCAAACAGATGAGACTTTGGGCCGTACTGATCAAAGCGTCCAAATAGTTGATGATTAATGATTTCAGACCATTTTAGATATAATTAAAGCATGGAATCCAAGAAGAAAAAGACTAGGAAAAAAGCTAAGAAGACAGAAAAGTCTGAAGAAAAACAGCCACTTATTGAATCTAAGCTAAAACCTAGTAAAATCGATAAGATACCATTTGTATCCTGGTTTTATAAGCAAGTAAAAGCAGGTAAACTAAAACCTTGGCAAGAAAAAGAGATTACACTTTTCTTCAACCATCATGGCCTAGATACTATTGAGGATGAAGAAGCTAAATATACAGAATTATTGAAAAGATATTAAAATAAAGATTTATTGATTTTTATTGTAAGAGGATTACAAAATGGCAATCAAAAAGACATTTGGCGCTAGTTCAATTCGCAAACCTGGCGCTTATTCTAAAAGCAAAGTAGACAATTCATCCGGTGCTCCTATTGGAAGCAATGACACTCTATTTATTATCGGAGAAGCTAGTGCTGGAAAGCCTGGTGATGTAGCTGGAATTGAAGAATTTGCAGCTGAAAGAATCGATACTTTAGTTGATACTTATGTTTCAGGGCCAATCGTAGATTGTGCTCTAGCAGCTCTTAGACCTTCCAAGACTCCTGGTGTTTCAGGCGCTGGTAGAATCATGGTGTGGAAAACTAACTCTTCTACTCAAGCTAGTTTAACTGTTAATGAAGCCACTGACACTAACCCACTTTTAGTCATTAAAGATAAAAAATGGGGTGTTAAGGGTAATGATTTAAGCGTTACTATTGCTAATGGTACTAATGCTGCTACTCAAAAACTTATTACTATCAATAAGTTAAATGATACTGCTGAGTCTTTAGGTGAAAATAATGGAGATGCAGTACTTTCAATAACTTATACAGGGGACGCTACTACAGCCACTGCTACTGTAACAGGTGCTTCTAAGGCTGCTAAGGTTCTAGCTACTACTCTAGCTGGTGACCAAACTGATGGATCAGTAAACCTAAGCATTACTTTGGCCAACTATAATATGAAAGAACTAGTTGATTTCATTAATGCTCAAACTGGATATACATGTACTCTAAGTACTACTTCCAGTGCTGCTAAAACAGGAACTGAATTAGATCCAGTAGTTACCCCACTTGATATTACAACTGCGAAAAGTTTATATCGTATTCAGGAAGAAATTATAGCCCTTATCAATGATGAGTCTGATAGGGTTGAAGCTAGCCTACATGCTACTCCTAGGGAAGGACTTCCTAATAACATAACTAGTGAATTTTTAACTGGTGGTGCTTTAGGTGCCTCAATTAACTCTGACTTTTCAGATGGTCTTTCTGCATCTTTGGCCAAGGACTATAACGTAGCCCTTCCAGCTATCTCAAGAGATGCTGCTGATGATATTGCAGATGCTGAGCAAGGATTCACTGATGCTAGTTCTACATACACAATTGCTAGTGTTTTAGCTAGCTTAAGCTCTCACTTGACTCTTAGAAGTTCCGTTAAGAACCGTAAAGAAGCTCAAGGAATGGGCGGTGTACGTGAGGCTGCTAAGGCTGATGCTTTTGCCACTATTTCTGGGGTAGGAAGTGAATTAGTTCAACTTTGTATGCAAGATGTCCTAGTTTTGGATGAGACTGCTACTTTAACTTGGAAACACCCACATGTTCAAGCTGCTTTAATGGCTGGTATTCGATTAGGAACTGATGTTGGTGAGCCATTGACTCATAAGTTCTTAAATTGTAATGGAATTGGTCATGACATAGATCCTACTGATGGTCTTGAGGATGGTGACTTCAATGAGGCTACTGATGTTGATGATGCTATCGATAACGGTGTCCTTTTTGCTGAGACTGTTGCTGGTGGTTTTAGGGTAGTGGTGGACAACACGACATATGGAGCTGATCAATCATTTGTTTTTAATAGAGGATCTGTTGTTGAGGCTGCTCAATTTGTAGCTAAAACTATCCGGGAAACAGCCGAATTAGTTTTTGTGGGACAGAAAGTTAGTAATGGTCTAGCTAGCTCAATAAAAACTGTTATCAGAAACAAACTGAGAGAACTCAATGCTCCTGAGGTGAACATAATTACAGCCAGTGATGATGCTCCTGAAGGATTCGTAGAAGAGACTTTTACTGTTACAGTTACTGGGAACACAGCTGAGGTACAAGTCGAAGTTAAACCGGTGCAAGGTCTAGATTTTGTCTTCATAACTTTCACTCTAGGCGATATTCAACAATCAGCCTAATAAAATCAATAAGTTAATATCTTTCAAAAGGCCCAAGGACGGGCCTTTTTTATTTTAGAATCCTTTTATAAGTCTATGAACTTCAAATAAAGTTTCTTGACCATAATTAATATCTTTAAGTTTCTTATCACCAGTAACTACTTGAAGAGCTTCATAGTAGCTATTTGATGTAAGCATATGAGATTTATAGCCTTTCCAGAATCTCTTAGATTTAATTTTATTTACATCTTCTTGAGTGATTCTAAGAGTTTCGATTTGGCCTTTTTTTCCGATTACTTTCAATTCCATGATAATCTCCTTTAAGTCTTGATATACCCTTATTTTACAGGATATATAAGAATAGTGCAAGAAAAAAGATGATATGTAAGTGACTTAAATTAGACTATTTTTCAAATTTATCCATTATTTAATACCTATTCCTTCAAATATCTCTTTTTTAATATCTTTTTGCTCCTCTTCTCTTTTATATTCTTCCATCTTTTTTATTATTTTATCGGTCTTTTCTAATAAAGCACCACTAAATGATCTTTCACAAAACCAACTTTCATAAATATTAGTGGGTAATAAATCATAATTTTTATGATTTAATTCAATTATTTGGTTATTTAATTTAATAAATTCAAGGCCATTATCGAATACAAATTTATACATTATAGAATAATGTGAATCTTTAAATTCAATCTTATATTTACCTTTTTTCAATTGTTTAACTAATTGATTGTATATTTTTTGACTTTCTTTTTCTGTTAATACTATTCTTGTCTTATCCATTTTCAATGCCCCCAATAGGATCTGTTAACCATCTAACGGCTGGATCTAGCTTACATCCATACTACCATACCTCTATTATATCCCTTTGATTCTCCATCTGAATGTCCTTCATCATAACCATCATTAAAGCCTCTTTTGTATCCTTTAGATTCACCCTCTTCAAATAACTCCTCAACCATTAATTCTAGAAATTGAATATATATTAATTGATGTAAACTACTCATTTCATTCCCCTCCAATAATCTCTTACTAAATGTTTATCATGTTCCCATTCGGTATTTAAGACTTCCACTAATTCCTCTAGAGTATTGGCTGTATATAAGTAACCATCGTGGATACACACCCAGACCGCTTCATCACCTATTACTTTTGGTTTTTCTTGGAAGATTCTCATTATGCAGCCTTTCCAAATAAGTTATCAAAATACTTAATTGTTCCATATAATGTATTTTCGGAAAAAGAATTAGCATTAAATCCAATTAATGCAGATTTAATATAATGTCTATTAATCTTATAATATTTGCTTAAAAAAGAATACAAATCAATATTAGATTCTATTAGATCAGCCTCAATTCTATTCCTACAATCTTTACATCTTCTGATTAACTCTACTTTAGATTCTAGGGGATCAACTATCATAATTCTCATAAAACCTCCACTTATATGATATTAACATTGATTGACTTATTTTACAAACCTTTTTCTTAGATGTGAAATTAAATACTTAGCATTTAGTGATTCCCCAGTAGTTATTTTCATTAATTTATCAGTAGTGTACATACTAGCATGTAATTGAAAATTGGTTACTAACCATCTAATCTGATCTTCATACCCAATATCCCCCATTTTAGCCCTTAATTGAGCTGCTATGGCATGGCCAATCGTATAGCAAGGAAAGTACCCAAAACTACCATCAGACCAGTGACAATCCTGTAGCCAGCCTTCTGATTCCTTTTCGGGATATAAGCCAAATGTCTTTTCATATTTATTGGCCCATACATTTCTTACATCATCTAATGAAATTTCACCAGCTAGAAGCATTTTCTCAATCTCATATCTGATGATAATATGGAGTTGATAGGTAAGTTCATCTGATTCTAACCTAGTTATTGAGGGCCTTAAAACCGAGTTATTATGTCTTAAAATCTCTTTGAAAGAGTCACTTCCGAGGCTATTTATAAATGCATCATTCTTAACTATATGATTTTCAAAGAAAAGAGATTGAGATTCATGTAAAGCAAAAGAATAAATACTGGATTTAGCAGTTCCTGGGAGATCACCACCCATAATACTCATTGTATGTTCATATCTAGCATGGCCAATTTCATGAGCTAATGTATGTAAAAAATCATACATTGGCTCTTCATTCATCGCTATGCGCTTATCTGACGGCCCTAAAGTAATTTGATATGGATGTACTGTCTTTCCAAATTTAAGCCAGGAAGAATCAGCTCCCAACTTCTCAGCTATCATTTTGGCATTAATTTCAAGATCAGCTTCTTTTACTTTCCTAGTTGGTTTTAATTCACCTCCAGTATTTATATCTTTGAGAATATTCATTAGACCTTCTTTGAGTTCTGTAAAGAAAGTATCTAATTTTTCAGTGGTAGCTCCTTCATCAAAGGCATCTAAACAATAATCATATGGTTTCATATCGTAGCAAGCAGCTTGTTTTCTTTTAATATCAATAAGATGCTGGAGATTCTCTTTGTATTTCTCAATATCTTCTTTGGAATTGCTTTCTTTTGCTTTTTGCCAGAGATCAAGGCCCTTTACCATATATTTAGTTTCAGCTTTTGATAATTCAGGAGGCATTTTAGCTAAATCATTGAAATCATCTAGAAGATATTGGATATTTAGTTTATCTCCTACTCCTAATTTTTTTAAATTGAGTACTTTTTCAAGTAATTTTTTATATTTAGGAGATCTATTCATTTCATCTATTTTATTTGAAACATATTCAAACTGCTCATTACGATAATCAGTATTACCTTCTGGCATATTGACATCTTGATCCCAATACAAAAGACAAGAAATGTCTTCTAAATACTTAATTTCTTTAAGATAATTTTTTAATTCTTCATAAGCTTTCATTTTCTTTATCCTTATTTAAATAATCTTTTATTTTCCCAAATAAATATTCTACTATAATAATAGTAATGCTACATAGAATAGCCTCTAAATACATCTTAAGGCCACACATAATACCGATACTGGCACATAACCATATGATTGCAGCTGAGGTCATTCCTTGAACTCTATCATTATCTACAAATATTACACCACCACCAATAAATCCAATTCCAGATACTATTTGGGCGATAACTCTAGAGGAATCAAAGGTACCATCTAATGTGGTTCCCAGAAAAGTGAAAAGAGTAGATCCTAAACATATGAAAATACTAGTTTTAATGCCAGCATCTTTTTGTTTAAGTTCTCTTTCAATTCCAATAATTACCCCACAGATCATTGAGATCCATACTGGGAGAATCATGGGATTATTAAGAATCTGATTTATCACTTTTTTTCCTTGTATAAATGAGGATTACACTCTTTGAATATTTTTTGATGTTTTTCATAAAGATCATCATATTTCTTTTTAATACGAATATAATCCGAATTAACTTTTTCATATCTTACTGCAATGCTTCCTACAGTACCCTCATGAACTTCTAGCATTTTAATAAAGCCTACGAAAAGCATTATCAGGAATAGGAATTTCCATCTATCTTTCATTTTCTTCTACCTATTTGACCAATATATACAATTGCTATAGTTAACGAAGTAACTAAAAATACATCTATAAAAGGATTATCAGTCAACGATTTTGGTTTTTCAACTTTTGTTCTTTTTTCAATAACTTGATTCATTTCAGTTTCTCCTTAAGTTTTTTAATTTCATCTAAGATCCATTGATAAAAGGTATTATTCCATGGAGTAAATCTTTTAAGATAAAAAAAGCTTAAGAACTTTTCTTTATGAGCTATTAGATTTTCTATCTTTGTTTTTTCTTTATTAACTGATTCAACCTTACTAGGAGATATATGATATCTAAATTCTTCACCCTCTAATATTTCCTGCTGAGCTTGTCTGATTTCTTCTTTTTCATATTGACGCTCTTTACGATTAGATTCTTTTTTGTATGATTTTCCAGCACTGTAGCTTTTTCTAGCTCTTTTTTTGTAATCCATTAATCCCATCCTTGATCAAAATATATAGTGTTTTTTTTCCAACAATGCTTACAAATTTCAATTCTACTATAAGAATCCTCTGTAAGAACTCTATAATTATGAAATTTAAATTTATTTTTAAAACAGATTTTAAGATACAAATTGACCATAATTGATGCTATTATTAAAATAGATAAAGTTAAAATAAAGAAAATATCCATCACTTAACCTCTTTCATATACTTTTCAAAATAAACACAAGACACAAATTGTGTTTCTCCATTATTTGAATTTTCCATATAATATCCACCAGTAGCTTTACCGATCATTATGTATTTTGGATGGCCTTGAGTTCCCATATCTGTATAATATTTACTATTCATTTTTATCTCCCTAACATGTAGGTTACTACAAAATTGATTGTGAGACAAGCAATCCAATAAAGAACTAAACTGATGTTCTTTTGATAACTATATGTAATTATTGCCCCTACTTGTAAAATCATCATAATATTGACAAATAAATGTTGCATAAAAAAATTCATTTATTTTCCTTATTAATTTCATTCTCAAGGTAATTCATTCTACCATAAGCCATTAAGATATCACCATGATCATCACCCCAACCATCTCCTTCTTCTACCCATATAAATAAATCATAAATACTTTTAAATCCATGTTTATTGCACATTTTCCATAAATATGCTTTCGTTTCTTTTAGAGCTGCTTCATTTGTTAGTGGTTCTTTTACTAACTTTGTCATTACCGATTCCTGTTATTTTCAGCTACGGTTACTAATCTAAGGTTGGAAGGCCTATTATCTTGTTTGTGTCTGTTAATATGATCCACTACATAATGAGGCTTTAATTCACCATGAAAGTGCCGATAAATGATTCTGTGGATCTTAAGCTCTTTTTTAACCCCATCAAATCTAGGTTGGAAAACCCGATATCCATCTTTATCAAACTTTCCAACCTCCCTCCACTTATTTGATTTCATCAATCCTTGACCATTAATAGATATTCTAGTCATTAATTTTCCAGACTTAGTTACCTTGTAATGCGGATTGTCTAAAATATCATCAATCAAATGATCATTCTTACCATAATTTTTCATACTTTTTATTTTCCCTTTAATTACCTATTATGTATTTGTGGTGTAGCATATATCCGAAATTGTCCCCAGCATTTATCTCTTAAACAAACAACATCTCCATTTTCAATCATAATATCAAGCCAATCAAAACAATCTTGAGTGTTAACGGCACCTAATTCATCACACACTTTACTGATAAAAGCACCCCCACTAAAAGCCCCTGATTTATTAATCATTGAAAGTGCCACATCTCTAGCTTTAATAAATTCATAATCTACCTGTTTCATTTCAAATCCTTTAGTATATGAGGTACTATTTGACTTACTACCCCATTTCCACACATTTTATATCTTTGTCGTTTTGGTATCTCAATAAGGGCTCCTGAATCGGGATCAACTCCTGTCTTAGTCCAATCTTTTGGCCATGTCATTAAAGCTTCACATTCATTTACCGTGAGTTCTCTCAATCTTCCAGATGATAATTTGGAATAATTCTTAGTACTCATTCCTGAACATCCCCAGCCAGTGACTAGGGTATTAGCAATTCCTTCATTAATTCGAACATCTACGTGTTTTTCTCTGTGAGACTTGCTAACCGAGACCAATCTTCTTTCGAGACTTTGCATTTCAACGGAGCATTGTTCATCTGAGAATTGGTTATCAGGTATTGTGCGATTAAGTCTAACTTGGTCACAGTCTTTACTCGTGGCCAACAAGAAGACTCTTTTCCTTTGCTGAATAGTTCCTGCATATTCTCTAGCGTTAAAAATGTCGTAGTCGATTTCATATCCTATTTCCTTAAAAATTTGTTGAACTACTTGAAAATCTCTATGCATACTAGCACCAGCTACATTTTCCCATAAAGCATATTTAGGCTGCTTAGCTCTCACTAACCTAGCGAAATCATAAAACAATTTAGATTTATCACCTTCTAGTCCTTTTTTATCCCCTTGTAAAGAGAAATTTTGGCAATTTGTACCAGCTATCATAATATCAACATCAGGAAGGTTATCAGGATTGATTTTAGTTACACTACCATAATTTGGTATCATAGGATGTTGATAAGCCAATACAGCTGAACACCATTTATCTGGATCAGCCACATAGGTTAACTCGAATTTATCAGATTTCAGAAGTTCGAGTTCTAAGCCTCCAACCCCTGTAAATAAAGATCCTATCTTAAGCTTCATCAAAGTTCCATAGTTGTTTGGTGAACGTTAGTACTACCTTATCATTATGAGATTCGATATCAATCGATTTAAGTCTATGATTTTTATGTCTTAACCTAAAATTAACCTCTTGAGCCATGTCTTCATTTTTCACGGTTACTTGATATGGTTTGTTTATGTCCAGATCTTTGTTAATGACATAAACTACCCCATGATTGTACATCTGGCCTTTCATACCTTCAATTTTCGTTAAAAAAGGCTTGTGATAAGTTCTAATGAATCCTCTTCCTAAATCAAATTCTTTAGCTGATTCAGTTTTATCTGAGATACATTTCATGAAAGTCTCATTATCAACTTCAATGATTTTCTCACTAGCCTTTTTATCTTTAGCTTGATCATAAGCCTGTTGGGCTACTAAATTTCTAGTTTCATCAGCATTCATTTCTTATCCCTCCTTAATCTGGTTCTCCTGGCTGAACAACTCCAGCACAGATGAGTACCTAATTTTTTTAATTGACGCTTTAAGTTACTAATAATAGTTATTCCAACATGGTCACATTCAGTACAAACCGTTGGTATCCGATCCCTATTTTTAAGGGTGTCCGGATTATCAATGAACCTTTTATCTATGTATTTTTTCCAGTTCATTTTGTTTTATCCATTTCCATTTCCAGATCCATCTCCATATCCATCTCCATTTCCAGATCCATCTCCATATCCAGATCCATCTCCATCTCCAGATCCATATCCAGATCCATCTCCAGATCCATATCCAGATCCATCTCCATCTCCAGATCCATCTCCAGATCCATATCCATCTCCAGATCCATCTCCATATCCAGATCCATATCCAGATCCAGATCCATCATGAATTTTTAAGCCTTCCATACAGGAACCTCATCTAATAATTTTTTTGCTACATCTGTTAAATATAAAATCTCAATTGCATTTAATAGCTCTATTTTATCTACAAACTCTGGAAATTTACATTTACTTTTATCTGGAGTTCCACTTTGAGCACATTCTGATAAACTAGCTCCATACCATTGCCACATTCTTCTGGCTTTTCTCAGAACTACTTCTTGTCCATTTCTTGATTCTAAATATCCATAAAAAACACCAGCTGAATATGTTCTTACAATAACAGCTTCCATTCCATTAAAATCTTCAGCTTTTTCAGCTAGTTGATCTTTTCTTACATACTCAACATCATTAATTGTGATTGTTTCAATTTTTTCTTGCATTTTTTTCTCCTAGTTAATCTCACTTTCACCTAACTTGATGTCATTATATCGTAACTTGATGTCAATGTAAACGGTATAATTCTAATATGAGTAAAAAAATTAATTGGCAAAATGGAAAATACAGTTCTTCAGTAAAATCAGGTACTTATCGTTCTATGAAAGATAAGTTTGCTAAATCTGCTGATGAACAAAGGGAATATGAGCAAATTCAAGCTCATAGGGAACAACTACTTCCTGTTATGAGCGAACTCTTAAAAATCAGGATGTTAGACCGTACACCCTTGAATGTAATGAGGCCTTTAAACTATCAAACAAGTGAATTACAAAAAAGTGATAGAGGTGGTAGATTTGTTGATACCGTAAAACAGATCACTCCAGGCTCTCAACTCATTTTTAAGAACATGAACCAGACAATGCAATATTTCCTATTTGAGGATGCCAGAACTGGCCAAGAACATGAAATAAGCTTTGTGGATAGGGAAAAATTAATGACTCAAACTGATATTTACAACGTAGCTAGTAAGTATTTAGCTAGCAATAAGGAGAATGAATAATGGCAAAAGTATTTAGTGGTGCTAAAGGAGCACTAAAAATCAATGGAACAAAAGTAGCTTTCGTAGGATCTATCAATATCACAGAAGAAAATACACTTACTGATATTGATGTTTTAGATCAATTAGAGGTAGCAGAACATGCTGAAACTGGCCACAAGGTTAGTGCTACGGTTAATTTATTTAAAATAGATGGGAATTCAGCTGCTCAGTTAGGAATTAGACCAGATAACTTACGTGATATTCTCAGTCAGCCCGAACTCACACTAGAGGTATATAATTCAGTTGATGATAGGGTAGAGTATGAGATGAGTGGAGTGAAATTTGAGGGGGGATCGGGAGCACTTGATGCACGAGGTGTATGGCAAGGGACGTGGAACCTAAAAGCTAGAATCGGAAAAGGCTTATAATTCAATAACTTACAAGTCATAAAAGAGCCACTTTTTAGTGGCTCTTTTTTATTTAATTAAAAGTTTTCATTTAAATAACCAATACCACTTTCTTTTTTAACTCCATTTTGATATAATAATTTAAAGGAGTTAAAAATGTCTAACTTATTATATTATCATGAAGCCTTAAAAGAATATTCTAAAGGAAGTCATAAAAAAGTAATATTTCCTTGTCCTACTTGTAATACTGAAAATATTAGAACCTTTAAAGAGTGTCATGGTAAAAAACGATGTAAATCTTGTTATCATGGTAAAAAAGAATTAACTTATGAAGAATCTTTAAAAATATTAGCTCCCAAAAGTGGTCGTAAAGTTCTATTTACATGTAATAATTGTAAAAAACAGAGTCAAAGAGCATTCAATAATTGTCATAATGCTAAATATTGTAAATATTGTTATAGTGAAGAGATTAATAAGAATCAAAGACCAGATAAAAAAATTGAAACATTTGAAGAGGCTTATTTATATTCACAACTCAAAAATAAACCTAGAACTCAATTAAAAATATCTATAAAATGTTATATATGTAAAATAATCCATCAAAGAGTTTTTGGAGATCTTAATAAAGATGTTAGAAATAAAGAAGAAAATTATATTTGTATTAATTGTCAAGGAATAAAATTAAGTGATACAAAGCTTTTAGATACTGCTAAAAAACATGGATATAACTCATATCGTGAATTTTCAAAAGCTGTTATAAAATACCTTGAGGATACAGGATATGGCCCAGGATCTATGCAAACGTTAATTCATTTTAATTCTACTAGAATGGTATTAGATAATGTAATAAAAAGAGCTAATCGTCCAGATTTAATTACTAATAATTCCACATCATCTGTGGAAAAACATTTAGTTGAATATATCAAATCTATATATGATGGTAAAATCATTGAAAATGATAGATCTATCTTAAGTCCTAAAGAAGTAGATATTTATCTTCCTGAATTAAATATAGCTATAGAATATAATGGATTATGGTGGCATTCAGAGAAATTTGTAGAAAGGAAATATCATTATAATAAATATAAAGAATGTAAAGACCAAGGAATTAAATTATATAATATTTGGTCTCATATTTATAATAAAAATCCAGAAGCTGTAAAACAATTTATTAAAAACCTAATTATTCCTAAAGAAAGAATATATGCTAGAAAATGTAAAATAACAATGGATAAAGAAAAAATAAAAGAATTTATTAAAAATAACCATTTACAAGGACATGCTAGGAGCCATACTTATATTGGCCTTGAGTATAATAATGAATTAGTAATGGCTATATCCATATCAGATCATCATCGTAAAGGTAAAAAAGTTCAAGTACTCAACAGAGTATGTTTTTCCAAATATAATGTTGTGGGTGGATTAAATAAGTTATTGAAATTAGTAGATAAACCTCTTATAACATGGTCTGATCATTGTTATTCACCTACTGGGGATATGTATTTAAATGCTGGATTTGAAAAAGATGCAGAATTGGATCTTGATTATTTTTATAGTGATTTAAATTGTAATTATACATCTAAACAGTCTCAATCTAAAAAATCCTCTAAATGCCCAGAAAATATGACTGAAAGTGAATGGGCTAATAAAAGAGGATTATTTAAAGTATGGGATTGTGGAAAGACTAGATGGATTCTCAATATACCATAAACTATCCTAATGATAGCTTATAATATATCATTATGCTATAATTATTTCATAGGTTTATCATATCGATTTGTCCTAAATACTTGATTTTATAGGAATTTAAAATGGTAATGTTACAACAATTAGCTCTTATGATGTGTCTTCAATTAACTGGTGGCCATCCTCAAACTATGAACCTTTGTATGCATGAAATGAAAGACACTATGCAAAATAAATGTGAGAAAATTTCTACTAAACTTGTAAAAGAAAGAAAACAAGAAGATGCTAAAGAAATGACTGATTGTATACTTAAAGACTTTGTTGATAAAAAATTACTTCCTAAAGAAGTATTAGAGAAAAAAGCAGATAAGTAGTTAATTTAACTACACATCACCATCCCAATCAGGTTCTGTAGAATCAAATTCGTTAGGTATATTTTGAAAATCTTCTAACCATTCTTTATTTGGTAGTGGAGTTATATCTTTACCAAATTCTTTTATGGTATTATTTACCCTTTTCTTAGAGGCTTTATAGAAATTATTCTCTGTTTCCTCTAATAATTCATCCAATTCAACAGATTTCCTACCAGCTTTCCATGCGATATAAACAGTATCTATGTGATTAGATGGAAGGCCAGAATCAATAAACCAATCCATGAATATTTGGGGATATTTATTCTCCTCCATCTCTCATCTCCATTTCAAACTCAAAGAGTTTTTGTCTGATATGTCGTTTTTCTTCCTCAGTCATATTTTCATCATTAATAAGTTCCATACCAGCACTGATCTTTTCAGCTAAGGTAAGTTTATTTTTCATTTCTTCCATACAAAGTAGGCACATATTATCCCCTTATATCCCAAATCCATTTCATAAGCCAAAGTTCATTCTCAGTGTATCTATCTTCAAATCCTTTAATAAATTCAGCAAATGAATCGGCTCTTTTAATATCTCTTTCAGTTACACCTATAATCCTACCACCAAAATTAACTTCGTATTCAGGTACATATCTAGAATCATAACTTGTGACTATCCCTTTAGATCCTTGAGGAACTACATCTCTGGGCATTATGAATACTACTTTATCTCCTACTTTAAACATTTTGGAAGTATCTCCTCTTTAATTGTTTCTTGAACCATGTCTTCATAAAAAACCTTATAACTCACAGTTTTACCTATCCAGTATAATCCATAGATTACTGAAAGTCCAACTACCATTATTAAAAATGCATCTTTTAATAGTTTTTTATTTGAATCACTCATTTCTTATTCCTTAACATACCCTCAATAACAATATTAGCTTGGTGTTTAGCATCCTCTAGAGCATTATGTTTAACTCCTTGAAATGACATATCCTTACCATCATAAACAAATCTCTTAAATGTACGAAAATCCATGATATTATAGAATTCCCATGGAATTTTAACATTATATTGTGATAAAAGATTCTCCATTATTGAGATATCAAAGGTACTTCCATTACCCCATGGATGAATTCTTTTGACTTTGTATTTCTTTTTAATAGCCGTAATCCAATCAACTAAAGCTTTAAGGCCAACTTCTGGATGTACTGTTGCTTCCTTAAATACCTTCTTAGCAGCATCTTCTTGACTCATCCACCATTTAATGGTATCTGCTGTTACTTTACGGCTCATAATATCAATTTGATGGGTGGTATCTAAATTAACCTCAAAAGTTTCTTTAATTCCAGTCTCATTAAAAGCTGCTGCTCCTATTGATATTACAGGGCAATCTGGGTTAATTCCTAGTGTTTCTAAGTCAATCATAATGTCCATTAAAGTGTAACCTTTGTTATCTTATATCTCTTACAATAACCAACTATCCAACCTCTAATTTCCGGAGTGAATCCTTTCCATTCACCTATTATGAAATAGATTCCTAATAAGGTTATTCCATTACAAGCCGAAAGCATGGAGATATTATTACTATTTATTGATTTTTCCCTAAAATGAAATCTTACATCTCTAGTACAAAATTTTCTTTCATTTCTGATGCTTACTTTCATTTATAAAAACTTTTCAGTAATTGCTTGAGGAGTAGTAATATGATTTCCATTATCATCTACTAAGACTGATTCTACCACAAATTCATTTACATCAGAATTTTTCAAAAACATTAATACTTTTTGATATGAATCAAAAACATGATTAATTTCAGCATCCTCAATATATGTGGAAACTAAGAATAAATGTTTCATATTTTTAGTGAATTTTGTGTTTTTTAATGCTTTATTGTACATTTTTACTCCTTAAGTCAATCCCTGTTCTTTCAAATAATGAATTGGTGTTACTATGCCATGGGCCTTTTACTTTATGTTTAGTTCCATCTTCTAATGTAAATTCAAGGGTTCTTCCACCAAATCCCTCGCCATCTAGAGTATCAATAAAAATTTTTTCTGAATCATTATTTAGGGGTACAATCCAAGTATGTTTACCATCCTTGATTAGTTTGAATTTTGTTGAGTTATCCATTTTTTACCCCTCAAATTTTGCTATAATTAACCTATATTAGCATGGATTTTTAATCCTTGCAAGAAAAAAATATAAGATAAAAGATTAAAGATTTCAAAGGTTTATGTCCATGTCTCAAGAAAAATTACTTAAGGATTTACCTCCTTCTACTCATTCCTTTTCATTGGATGTTGAGGGTAATGTAACTAAGAAGAAATTCAAGGGTGAATTCTCCTGTAAAATCACTAATATCAAAACTAACGTATTGATTTCTAAGCATAAAGCCTTTTTAAATGGTGATATGGCTGATTTCCTCGATCCAGGAGCCTTGAGGATGAATCATATGATCAGCTACTTACGATTCACTTTAACTGAGTTCCCAACCTGGTGGAAAGATTCAGATATGGGATATGATCTATTTGATCCAAATGTAGTTGAAGAAGTATATGATAACGTATTGAAATTTGAAGAGTCTTGGACAAAAGAGGTCTGGGGTGAAAAAGAAGAGTGATCCTCTCTTTAATATTAAGTACATAGCCTTTTGTAAAGCTGCTCTTCCACCTGAAAGTTATGATAAAACAACTTTTGGTGACTTTGTAGAACATGCTAAAACCACGTTATGTATAGCTACTAAGACCTTGTTAAAAGATCCAATATGGGATAATTATACTGATGAGGAAATTTTAGTTGAATATTTCATTCATATTTACGCCAAAGATAATAAAAAGCGTGATGAGTTCGAAAATGAGATAAAAGGTCAAAATTTCACAGAAGATGATTGGATGGATTGGGTAAATAAAGAAGAAGCTAAAGCCAATAAAGAAAGGGAAGAGAAATTATTGGCTGAGAGCGAGGATGATCTATCCTTTACTCCAGATGTATTATAGGAAGTAATAAATGGCAAATAATTTAAAAATCACAGCAGATACCAGCCAAGTAAAGAAATCAATTCTTGAACTAAATAAGACTATGAAGAGTTTGGGCCAAACTAAGGTCTCATTCATTTCAGAAGCTGAAAGAAAGTTTTTCAGTGATACTTTTAAGACTCATATTGAAAAAATCAATAAAGAACTCAAGCAAAAGAACTCAGAAATAAAGAAAGCTACTGAGGAGCAAAAAAAGCTCATTAAAGGTAGTAAAGAAGAAGTAAAGAAACAAAATGAACTAGTTAAGCTCATGCGTGAACGTATGAAAATACAACGCAGCCTATCAACTATTCAGGGCGGTCAAGCCATGATGGGTGGTGCTTCTGGGGGTGGTGGATTACTTTCCAAGCTTGGTGGTGGAATGTTCTCTAAGCTACCTGGAATGGGTATGTTAGCCAGACTTGGCCCCATGGGATTATTGGGAGGTGCTGTAGCAGGTGCTGGAGGATTTGCATTATCTAGGGGTATGCAAGGAATGCAAACTTTTGAAAGTGGTATTCAAGATCGAATAGCTCTAAGAGGACGTGGTTTTAGAGATATGAGGCTAGCCGATCCTACTAGAGCTTCCGGATTAGGTATATCTGGCCTTGAAATGAGAAGACGTAGATTAGAATCAGAATCAGCATTTGGTAGAGCTGGTGCTGGACAAGAGGATGTATTAGGAAGGGCTTCATTTGAACGTAATTTTGGTCTTCAGGGAGGATCTCTTACTAATGTAGGAGCCACACTAAGGCAAACTATGGGTGGTACGAGGGCTAATGAGGCTGTTGCTAAGCTACAAGCCACTATATTAGCTTCTGGGATAGAGGATGCTCTTGGCCCTTATTTAGAGACTGCTACTACTCTTTTGGGTAGTATAAATGAGCAGGGGGCTCTTAATTCAACTGAAATATTAGGGGTTCTTTCTGAACTTTCTAAAAATGGACTGGATGTTCCAGAACAGATAGCTAAATCCTTTCAATCTATGCAAGGAGCCATTACTGGATCAACTGGTGAGGCTAATGCCTTTTTCCAATCTGCTTTTGCGAGGGCTGGAATTGGTGGTGGTATGATGGGTACTGCTGGTGCTGCTATAAATTCTGGTGGTTTATTTGGAATTGATACTGGTAATCTTGCTGGATTAGGAACTGGAGCAAAAAGAGGAAATATACTACAAAATCTACAAAGTCTTGGAATCACTGGACAAGGAACTGGCTTTCAAACTAGATCTAAAGCAATTTTAGATGAATTAAAGATTATGAGTGGTGTCGATCCATCAAAAAGTATGAAAGATATAGGGCCTGAACAACAACATGTTATGACTGCTGTAGCTCAAAACATGGGACTTGGAAAAGACTATATGCAATCATTACAAGCAATCTCTAGATTAGAGGATGCTATGAAAGGTCGTATTGGAGAAAAAGAATTTAAAGACCAAATGAAAATGGCTCAAATGTCCCCTGAATTGAAAAATTTAGAAGATATAAAGAGATCAAATGTTGGTCAATTAGATGCATTAAATAATTTAAATGAAACATTAAAAGATAGAATAGGAGAAAAATTAGCACCTATAAACAAAGCTATGAAATCATCATTAAATAGTATTGATGGTACATTATTAGGAATAGCTGATTATTTAAATCCAACAGAAGAGACTAAAAATAAAAAAAGAGCTAAGGAATATACTGATACTGTCAATAGAATCAATGAGTTAGAAGGTATTCCAGGTATGTTATCCCCTGAACATCAAAGTGAACTTAGGGGATTAAAAAGATCTAAAGATAGAATGCAAGAAAAAGCCTTCGAAAAAGGAACTGATTTTAGACCATATTTAGATAAAGAAATGAATAATGAATTTAATGATTCAGTCCACAAAAAATATGATAAAAAGGGATCTGAATCATTAAAGGAAAAAGATGAAAAGATAAGATCAGTAGAAAAAGCACCTTGGAGTGATATAACAAAATTTCTTAAGAATATATCAGAAAACTCATCTAAACCCACTAAAGTAGACCTTAAGGGGGGTATGAGCCATATATCTAATAGGGTAGTAGACTAATGGCTGATTTTCAAATATCCAATGAAACTAAATCAATAGTAAGTCAATGCAAGGTAGTTATTTATCCATGGATAGTTCCAGATGCTAATGATGTTCAAACTGATAGTATATTATCTGAATCAGAACCTATTGATATTTCATCCAAAATAATGAGTTGTTCTTTTTCTAAGTCAATGAATAATCCTAGTGGTACTTTTGAGATTGTATTAGCTAATAGTACTGGACTTAAAGGGTTACCATATATTCCAGATAATGGGGATTGGAAAGATCTTATTAAAAGAGGTACATGGTGTGCTATTTATATGTCTCAAGATGGTGATCTACAATTAAATAAGCAAGTTAGTAGGGCTAAAAGAGAAAATATAAAGAAATTAAGGACTATTGGATATATTGAAAGAGTGGCTGTTAGGACTGTAATAGGTGATAATGGTGAATTAGATGTATCATATGTAGTATCTGGTAGGGATTTTGGAGTAATATATGAGGAAACTGTAATATGGCATAATTTCCTAGCTAGTGAAAAAACCGTATTAGATGTTGTAGGGGGATTATTAAAAACTACTGCTAGACAAACTTTAGACACTGCTTTAACTAATATACATAAATTATTTTACAGTCCTTATGAATTACCAGGATATGAGAAAGTTAAAAAGGTTAAAAAGAAAAATCTTACTAGTATAGCTCAACAATGGATACTTCCAAAACAATTAGTGGCTGATATTGGAATACAATCTAAAAGAGGTTCATCCACTTTTTGGGGTGATTTAAAGGATACATTAAATTTTAAACCCACTAATATGGGAATAGCTATTAGTAAAATGACTGATTTTTTAAGTGGTCAAGCTTGGGGTAAATTAAAAGAAACATCTATTGCAGCATTCCATGAATTATTTACAGAAATCAGTGAAAAAGGAATACCTCAATTAAATTATAGACCAATTCCATGGGCTATAAATAAATCTAAATATGGTCGAATTAGTTCAAATATTATGTATTACAAAGACTTAGAGTTCATTTTAGTGCCAGCTATTGATGTAATATCGTTAGATTTAGGTGAAGATGATCAAAATAGATATAATAATTTTCTGGTTACAGTAGCTAATTCTATACAAAATCCATTTAGTAATATTCAAGCATTAAAGGGTACTGGATTTCCAAAATATCAAGATAGTAATGTCAAAAGACATGGGTTTAGGCCCATGCACGTTAGTGTTAACTCATTACTTCAAAATACTATGAAAAATGGGGGAATTCCAGATTCTAAATTATTATTAGATTATAATGAGTTATTGGTTGATTATTGGGAGAATGCTGTTTATGCTGAAAGTGGACGTTTACAGAAAATAGGAAGTAATGACATTAGAATAGGTAAATGCTTGGAATTTAATACAGATACTCCATATGCTTCTGGAAAAAGATATTATATTGAGGGATATACAGATACTTTTGAAGTAATAGAAAATGGTGCTACAATATGGACTCAAGACATAGCTTTAACTAGAGGATTTGAAAAATCAGACCTTCAAAATGGACGTAATTTTACTAACAGAGATAAACAATTTAAACACTCTGGTGATTTTACGGAGAATAATTAATGACTATTCAAAGATATGATGGATCTATACAATCAAATAATACACCAACATCTCTTAATAGGGGTGAAATAAAAGACTATGCCATATATAGATGTATGGTTATAGATGTTCAATATGTTGATAAAGATGAAAATAATAATACTAATGCTCAAAATCCTGATATTGAATATTCTTGCATGGTATTGGGTGGTTTTAAGGAAGGTCAAGTAATATCTAATGTCAGAATGACTAAACAATTAGGTGGTAATCTTAATTATCAAGAAATAGTATTAAAAAAATCAACAAAAACATTAATTGTGGATGATTTAAATAAACATGATGGTGATATTGTTTATGTTCAGTTTTTACAAGGAAATCCAGCTTTTCCAGTGATTATAGCTCTTGGAATGAATCATCAAGATAAGGATAAAACAGGATCTATTGAATCTACTGGCCCACGATTTTTAAATCAATATAATGGTATTCTTACCCACATAAATAAATCAGGTGAGATAAGTTGGACTAGAAAGGGTGGATCCTATTCAGAAACAGATGGATTTTTTACACCAGCTGATGAAACAGAGGATTCTGCAAATACTGGAAATAACACGACTAAAGCTATAGATCATATTTTTGAAGCTGAAATGGAGTGGAAAGATAATCAAATGCTATGGCGTGATAATCAATCCAGTATTAAGTTTGAGCAAACTGAAAAGAAATGGACTCACAGAGTAGGTAAAGATGGTGGAGGAAATAGACCTCCAGATTCAACAGCTAATGTTTATGAAGAAGTTATTGATGGTACTGCTGAAACTACCACTAGAACATATAAAAGTGGCCTTGTTATAGTAGAGAACGGTAAAGCTGATTCGGTTACTATAACCACTGCTAATGGTGACTTAGTTGATATTAAATCAGGGGATATCACTATTAAAGAATCCGGTGGTGGAGAATTAAGATTAAATGGTGGAAAAGTAGCTCTAGGTAAAAATGGTGGTGATGAACTGTTATCTTTATTAGAAGATTTATGCGACAAATTAAATGTAGCCAAAGGAAATTTGGGGTATGTATTAGATAATGCAGCTGATTATGCTACTATTAAAGGAAAAATAACTGCAATAAAGGCTACTTTATAATGGCACTTGTTTCTGGTGATATGGCTGATGATATAAAAGCTGCAATGGCTGTTGAGGAACCCAATGTGTTTACTGGAGCTACTAGTGAACATTTAGATGGTTGGTGTAAAGCTATTATTGATGAGATAACAACATATGGATCAGCTACATATGGTACTACAGCTAGTGGGCATCCTATTTCGGGATTATCGGCTTCTAGGATGGCTACAGCAGTTGATACTAATGTTACTTTTTATACTACTGTAACCACTTTTGTAACTGGATTTTGTACGGCTATTGTTAATCATATTCATTCTGATGCAGATGTAACATATACAACCCCTACAGGTAGTCCAGATCCAGCAGATGATTATTGGTATGGTGGAACTATCAGTGGCATGAATGGCCTTACTTTAGCTGGGTTGGTTAAGACTCAAATGGGATATGCTGCTACTACAGATTTATTGGATGCTTTTTGTACGGCTGTAGTGGATTATATAGAGGCTAATGCTGAAGTGGAAGAGGGTGTTATTTCTTAATAAATTTGGAAACTTTATCTTTTTCTTTATATTTTAATAATTCTTTCTTAAGTTTCTCATTTTCTTCTGCTAATTTATTAATTTCAGGTAACATTGAATACATATCTATATATTCATTCTCTGTTTCTGAACTATAAACCATTTGATATGGTACATTAGTTGTTTTATGAAATCTCACGCTTCCTCCTTTCGATAAACTGTTTTCCCTATTCTAACCACAATTATTGGTATTCCAATACAAATACTCTGACCTTTCTTACTATAATGGCATCCTATCCAGAAGCTACCAAGTCTCAAAATCAAATCTATGTGGTATTTACCCGAATATAGTGGTATGACTTTCACTCATCTTCCCATTTAAGTTCACTAGCTCTTACAATATTCTTAAATCCAAGTACTTCACCTTCTAATTCTTGTAATTTAGTTAAAGGTGGTAACATTCCCAATCTATCAAGGGTAAATGTAATTCTCATTGCTATATCTTCAATAGATTCCTCGGCTGATTGGCCAAATCTAATGTCTTTTGCTATTTGCTTTGCAGCTTCTTCTCTAGTCATTTTTATTATTCCCTATCCTAGCTAATACATTAGAGGGTTCCTCAGTATATAGTTCGGATAATAAATGATGAATACCTTGATATTCTCTCATATTTGGAATTACGAATTTATGAAGTATCTGGCCAAATCTCATGGTTGGATTTTCTTCAACTATCTTAGAGAGTTCCAGAATAATCTCACGGTTGTACTTAAGTCTTGATTTTATTGAATCTTTTACGTATTGGCTCATTATTTAATTCTCCAATATTATTTACAGTGAATTAGCTTACCTTCATTTAGTAATTTATTAACATTACCAGCCAATAAATGCACGGGTATAAAATGTATTCCCCTAGAATCTTCTATATGTACCCAACCAACAGGATTATATTTTAATACAAAAAATTCACCTTCAATATAAGCGGGTGTTTTATATCCACTAGATGATATAATATTAGTTGTACCATTTAATTTAATTTTTTTCTCTTCAGAAAAATAGAATCCCTCTATACTCATCTCTTAACTCCTTTCTTATACCAGTAAATCCAGAAGCTGGATAAACAAAATGCAAAATATAATGGAAGCTCAATAATCCATGGGAAAAGTGGCTTCATAACAAAGAATATCAGAAAATACCCAGTTATTCCAACAATAAATAAAGCTAATAGAAAATGATGATCTTTAGTCATTCCATAATCCTGATTCTAATCTTTTTAGTAGTTTTGAATATTAATCCGAACATTACTTTCTACGCTCCAAAATATATTTACATGACTCTACTGCTGATTGGCCACTAATTCCTTGATCTAACATTTCCTCAATGCAATGCATCCTGTTTTTAGCTTCTGTACTTAATTGAGCACATCCCCCAGCACTGAGTAATACAAGAGCAATAAATAAAAAGACTATTGATTTCATAAGATACTCCTTTCATATCAGATTAACACAAAATAATAGCCATGTAAACCCCTAACCCTAAAAATTGCTATAATTAACCATATATCAAGATATGGAGATTAAGATAAATGCCTTTAAATATCAGTGGCTTAGTTAATAATATTTCTGGATCTTTCAGTAACGCTGTTGATCAATTCCTAGGTAAATCTAAGGATATATCACCTTACCCAACTGGCCGATTCGCTAAAGATATTCAAAACCGTATTATTCCAGAGAATTGGAATCATCTGGCTTTTCCATACTCATTTGATGTTATTGATATAGAAGGAAAAGGTACTATTTTTTCCGAATTTCAACTACCTTTGGCCCCCACTGCTCTAAATCAAGATGAACTCACTTCTGTGAAAATCACCCACACTCAAGGTGGTACTGTTTCTACTCATTCCGGAATGAAATATAAGGACTTGATAATTGAGGGAACTACAGGGGTAGCGCCTTTTAGGGGATCTGGGGGAGTGGATAAAAAAACTGGCCAAGGAATATTACAACCAGCAGATATGAAATACCGATCAGGATATGAAGTATTTCAACACCTTAGGAACTATTTCAAGACTTATTATGCTTGGAAGAAATCATCTGGAACTAGGGCTACTAATGAAAGACTTATCTTCAAAAATTATAAAGATGGTGAGTTTTTAATTGTAGAACTCATTAAATTTGGCATGGTTAGACAAGCTGCTAGGCCATTTTTATATGATTATAAGATGGAATTTAAGGTACTTAGCCACTTTAAGTTCGAAACTCCAGAACAAGATTTCCTGGAAAGACTGGATTCAGCTTTCAATAATGCAGTCAATAAGATTGATTTAGCAAGAGGTACTTTCTTAAGAGTTCAAGGAATTCTCAGACAAATTGAGGGAACCTATGAGGCTGCTGTTTTAGAACCTCTCAGGAAAATTAGTTTAGCCGTCAAGGCTCTTAAGAATATACCTGTAGTGGCTGGTGATATTGGAAACCGAATCATCAAAAATACAGTCAATGAGGTTAATGCCCTTGCCATTACTACTGGTCTTAAAGACCAACAAAAACAAAACTCTATAAGTGGAGGTGTTGATCAGAGAATAGTAGATGCTCAATTGCCCACAGACTTAGAATCAGCAGTTTCTAATCAAAAAGCTGATATTGTGGCTGGATTAGGTGAACCCCTAATGGCTATGAGTATTGATTCTTTTCCTGAAAAAACACAAACTGAATTGGACAAGGAAATAGCTGAAATTATTAAACTTCCACGTAGTTTTTATACTGATACTATTGCAGATCTTGAAAGAATTCAAGCCAATGCTGAGGATGCATTTAACTTAAGTGCATCCACATTAGATTCTCTTTTCAATAGAACTGCTACTTTGGAAGCTGAATCTATTAAAGAGGTTACTGATGATGAGTTCTTACTTTTAGGTGCTTTCAATGATGCTTTAGCTGGAATTGATATCTTAATCTCACATGATACCCTTTTCAAGTCTACTTTTAATCAAAGAATTCAAGATACAATAGATAGCTTTGAGGGCCAGATAGCCCTTCAATCATTACCAGCAGTTAGACAATATACTGTTAGTGTGGGGGATACTCTTGAAAGGATAGCTCAAAGAGAACTAGGAAATACAGATCGATGGGTGGAAATAGTTGAAATTAATAACTTAGTAGCTCCATACCTTACTGATGATATTACTTCAACAGAAAATGGAGTGAGAAAACCAGGCGAGACTATTCTCATTCCTGAAGTGGCCCAAGAAGGATTCTCTAATTTACCTAATGGAAAAGAACATCCATTAACGGCTAACCTATCGGAATTAGAGAAATCATTTGGTGTTGATCTAAAATTAACTAAGGATTATGACTTATCTCTTAGTAATACCAATGACTTAGAGACTATTGCTAGTACTGATAACTTAGCTCAATCAGTATTATTAAAACTTTTCTATGAAAAAGGTGAATTGGTACATGCCCCTGAAATAGGAGTAGGATTAATTGTAGGTAGTAAAATCAGTAACTTAGATGATATTAAAGATGCAGTAGTTCAAACTTTATTACAAGATCCTAGAGTCGATTCAATAACGGATCTTGCTATAATAAGAGATAATAGCGAAATTAAACTGGCCTTTAATTTGAAGGCAAAATCTGTTGATGTACCAGTACCAGTAAAAATAAGACTTTAAAGATTAAGATAGGAAATTAAAATGGCTGAACTTCAATTACGAGGTAAACGACAAATTAAAGAAGCAATGCTTTCTAAGATCATTGCTCTTTTAGGAATAAATGATGTAAACGTTGGATCAGTACTTGATGTATTGACTGATGCTGCTGCTCAAGAAGATTTCTCTCAATATGTCACTATGCTTCAAATTTCCAGACTTGTTAATTTGGATGCCATTACTGGAACTGATCTTGATAATAAAGCTTTTGAGTATGGACTTAGCCGTCAAGCAGCTGAAAAAGCAACAGGTCTTATTGATATTCTCAGACCTTCCACATTCACTAAAGTTTCCACTACTTTTTATGCTGGATCACCTGCTCCTATTACTGGTAATACTACAATTGATGTAAATGATGCTTCTGATGCTTTAATTGGTACTTCTGGAACCCTTATTATAGGACGTGGTACTGCTAATGAAGAAGAGGTCACTTATTCAGTTGGTCCAGTAGATAATACCAATTATTGGAGATTTACCTTAGATGCTGGGTTAGCTAATGATCATGCCATTGAAGAAACTGTTATTTTAAAGCAAGGATCTGATGAATCCATATTAGCTGGAACCATCGTAGTTGTACCTGCTACTGGGGCTAGCAGTGAGATTCAATTCACTATTGATGAAGATACCACTCTTTTAGCTGGTGAAGATAAAGTTCAAAATGTAGCAGTCACTGCTGTTGAGGCTGGAGCTGATGGTAATATTCCAATAAAAGCTATTGAAGGTGAAGCTGCTTTTAGTAGTCCTCCATTTACTGGGGCTAGGGCTGAAAATACTAGTAAATTCACTACTGGTAAGAATCGGGAAACGGATAATGAACTTAGAGATTCTATCAGAGACCATATCCAATCCTTATCTAGAGGTGTAAAAGAAGCTATCCTAAATGCTATTGTGGGCCTTGTTGATGCTGACACTGCAAAACGTGTGGTATCTGCTAATGTCATTCTTCCACAAGATACTAATACTCCAGTAAAAGTCTATATTGATGATGGACTTGGATTTGAACCTAGTTTTTCACAGCAGGGGTTTGAGGAAATTATTTCTTCAGCTACTGGAGGTGAGTCTAGGTTACAACTTGATATATTTCCACTAGTTAAAGCTCAATTAGAAACTACTTTAGCAGAACCCTATGATTTTTCAGGGGCTTCCAGAACTTTAACATATGAAGTTGGAAGTGTTTCTGAAACAATTACCATAGATTCAACTGATTTTACTTTTCCTGAAGTGGCTACAGCTGAAGATTTAGTAACTGTCATAAATAATAAATCTTCTTTGATTGAAGCAAGAACTTCTCAAGTTGGTACTCAAATAGTTATCATGGCCAAAGCAGATACTAATGAAGATATCATAGTAACTGGAGGAACGGCTAATACCGTACTTAGTTTTCCAACTACTAAAAAAGAGACTCTTTATCTTTATATTAATGATGTAAAACAATCAAAAGATGGTATCACAGCCACTATTGATTCAGTAAATTCAGGCCCTTATGACCTTCTTAATGTGGGAGCTTATCCACATACATTAACCGTGGTGGTTGATGGAAAAACAGCAAATACTCAAACAGCAACAATAAATACTGTTGATGTAGCAGTGACTTCTGCTGTTACAGCGGCTGAAATAATAGCAGTTCTTAATAGAGACTTAGCTGGTGTTACAGCCTCTTTAATTGAGAATGGTGCTAAAGTAAGGCTTACTTCTAATACAGAAACAAGTGCATCATCTAAGGTAAGAGTAACTGGAGGAACGGCTAATAATGCTACTGATGGGTTGAATTTTTCAACTATTGAAGTCTCTGGAGCAGATAAGGACTACACTTTAAATAGAGAATTAGGAACTGTTGAACTTGAAACTGCTTTAGTAGCTAATGACCTAGTAACAGTTGGTTCTAAATTCACTAGAGCTAAACTTAGAGCTTCTATTGCTGAAAATTATGCCCCTAATAATACTGAGACTTTAGTAATTTCTGTTGATGGGGGAGCTGATCAGACTATAACTTTTGATACTACCTTTTCTGGTGGTAAAACAGCAGCAGATACAGCTACTTTTATAAATGCTAGTTTAAATGGTGCTACAGCTAGTGTTAGAACTATAGGTGGTTTAAATTACTTAGAAATTACTACTAATACTTATGATGAAGCTGTAGGATCAATTGAGATTCAAGGAACATCTACTGGTAATACCCCATTTGGATTCACCCTTGATAGTCAAGCAGATAGCATTGAACCACATAAATCTTATCAAGTAAGTGCTGCTGGCCCATTTAACTTTGCTGAAACAGATTCCTTAGTAGTAGTTATTGATAATAATATCACTGATAATACATTTCAAGTAGTTATGGACTATGATTCATCAGCTACTGGTGGAACTTCAACTACTGTTTTCACTGATTCTACTCTTCCATTGATTTTCCCCAATGATGATGAACTCAATAATTTTTATGTAGCTTTTAAATCAGGCGCTAATACCGATGCTACTGGAACTATTTCTGATGTGGCTTTACAATCAGGGACTACTTATAGATATACTTATAGCGTTGATCCTACTAATTTCGCTAACTTCGCAGTCAATGACTTAGTTGAATTCACTGGATTAGTAGATGCTGAAAATAATGGTAACTTCTTAATAACAGGTAAAGGTGCTAGTTATATTGAAGTGACTAATGCTAATGGAGTAAATGCTACTGGTCAAACTGGATCTAGCTTGCTATCAGAAAGAAATCAAATTTCTGACTACAATGGAACTAGCGGTCAAATAACAGTTGGGGCTGCTTTTACCAATACCCCCTCAGCTAGTGATACTTTTATAGTATTACCTAGTACTATCGATAACTTAATTGATTATATGAATAATACTAAGATCACTTCTCTAAGTCTTAAAGCTGTTATTGAAGGGGTTACTAATAACACTAAACTTCAAATATCTTCTAAATCTGAAGGATCTGATGGTTATGTCCAAATAACAGGTGGTGGAGCTAATGATGCAATGGCCTTTTCCACTACTCAAATTCAAGGTCTTCAGGCTTATAATTATTACACTGGCCTTCTTAAATTAGTTCATCAAACTATTTATGGTGATGATGCTGACTTGATTTCTTTTCCCGGTGTAGGTGCTGCTGGTGTTCAATTCCAAGTACTAGCTCCTACTGTTAGGGAAATATCAGTAGCTGTGGATGTTACCTTAGAGGAAGGAGTATCAATTTCTAGCCTTGAAAATGAAATAAAATCAGCTATTTCAGCCTATATAAATAACCGTGGTGTTGGTGATGATATTATCTTTGAAGAAATAACATGCGCAGTTTTAGGAATTTCTGGTATTACTGATGTGGTTGTAAATGATCCAACAGCCAATATTGCTATTGCAGATAATGAGGTTGGCCGTGTCAAAGATTCTAATATGACTATAAGTTAGAGGATAAGTAATGCCTACAAAACTAGAAAAATATATAAAAACTATACCTAAGGTATTTAAACCAGCCAATAATCCGGTCATTAATGCTTTGATACAAGCTTTGGCTGAAGCTGATGAAGAAGCATCAACCCAGATTCAAAATACAAAAGCCCAACTTTTTGTAAGAACTGCTGAAGGAAGATATCTTGATAAGTTAGCTAATTCTTTAGGTGTTAGTCGTCCAGTAGATATTGGATTAAGTGATTCACAATTTCAAGAACTTATACCTAATCTTTCACTTAAGCATAAGCAAATACGTAAATCTCTTTATGATACAGCTGATGTATTTTGGGGGCCTTTATTTAGTAGGGCTAATGTCACTTCAAATAATACAGCCACATTTAATGTGAGTGTTGGTGATGAAATTCAAATTAAGGTAGATGGTGGTGCTATCCAGAAAATAAAAGTATTGACTGGTGATATAGCTACTGGAGGTGCTGCTACTGCAACAGAAATCGCTACTATCTTAAATCGTGGGGCTGGGGTAACGGCTTCAATTGTTACTGATCCCCTAACTAGTAATGATTCCATTAACTTACGAACTAATACTCCTGGCCCAACTGGATCAATTGAAATACTTACTTCTTCTATGGTTGGTGCTTCTAAGCTTGATTTCACAGTGGCTAAGTATGAATTGAATCAACTCGATCAAAGAGTAGCTATTTATGAGATAAAGCCCAATGAAATAGTAATGGAAATTCCAGCCTTAGTTCCAGCTTTAAGGAGAACCCTTTTAGGATCTCATCACTTTCATGCAGATGAGACATTAGCTGGGGATTGGAAAGGATCATTCATCTATAATTCAGGTGGTTCTTCTAGCTATTCTGTTTCTGGAGAAGAAACTACTATTGATGAAGCTTTAGTTAAAGGTGAAGTTTATACAAAAGTCACGGTCGACGATGCCACTGTAATTACTAGCCAATCGGGAACCCTTATCTTTGATTGGGGTGGAAATAATGAAGAAGTTGGGGTTAAATATAGAGGTGTTCCAAATAGTAAGACTGTTCTTTTAGATCCTAGCTATACTTTTCAAAAAACACACAATATCAATACTAAAATCAATGTCTTAGCTGATGATAAGAATGAGACTGATCCTAATGTAGATGGTTCTGACTTGGCTATTTATATCAATTCTCCAGTTTCAGCTAGAAGTATTGTGGAAGAGATATTAAGGACTTTAACAGCTGCTGGAATTATTATTACTTTTGTGGTTTTAGCCCCTAAATTTAAATATTTATGTCAAAACCCCTATACGGATATTGAATAATGTTCTATACATATCGACATATTAGATTAGACACTGGAACTCCTTTCTATGTGGGAAAAGGATCTAATAATAGAGCTTTTGAAAAAAGAGGACGTAATAAATATTGGAAAAATATAGTAAAATCAAAAGGTTATCGTGTAGAAATAATTCAAGATAATATGAATGAAGAAGATGCATTTGCTTTTGAAGAGAAATTAATAAAGCTTTATAAGTCATTAGGATATTGTGAAGCTAATCTTACTGATGGTGGAGAAGGTTTAAAGGGATTCACCCCTTGGAATAAAGGAACTACAGTATCAGAATCTATGAAAAAACAAATTAGTAATAAACTAAAGGGAATTATACCTTCAATAGAAACAAGAAATAAAATAAGTAAAGCCAATAAAGGTAAGATTAGAACTCCTGAAGTTGTTGAAAAATTAAGAAAAATAGGTAAAGAGCGTGGATCACCAATGCAAGGAAGGAAATGTTCTGATTCACATAAAAATAAAATTAGTAATAAAATCAAGGGTTTAAAAAGATCTGAAGAAACTAAAGATAAAATAGCTTTATCTAACAGTAAAGGTTCTTTTAAGGTATTAGATTATAATGAAAATTTAATAGGAATTTGGCATAATCAAGCTAAATGTTCTAGAGATTTAAAAATTCCAAGAACTACAATAAGTGCTTGTATTCATGGAAGAATGAAATCATTTAATGGATATAAATTTATTTTAATACCCACAAATTAGATATAATTATTTAAACAAGATTTAGATTAAGAGGATTTAAATATATGATACTTTCAAGAGTACGGCTGATAGCTAACGAAAGATTCGATTTAGTCGATTTTAATGCTATGCTTTCAGCTGGTCGAACTGATTCTAAGCTTTGGACTAAACAATTCTTATCTGATTCCTCTTATATTCTTAAGGGTTTTGCTGTTACTGGTCTTGGATCATCAGCTGCTACTGTAGCTATGGCTGATGCTACCTTAATTAAAGGTGCTAATACTAGTGATTTCAGCTACTTTACTGCTGAGCCGGGTGCTTCTAATATTACTGTTTCAGCTACTGATTTAATTGATAACGTTCGTAACTATGTAGAATTATATCTTCAAACTACTACCAGTACTCCTGCTGTTAGGGCTTTCTGGAACCAAACAAGTCAATCTGAGTTTAACTCTACTATCAATACAATGACTGACTTGGAAGTTACCTATGAAGTAAGAACTGGTGGATTTTCAGGTGATCCAGATAGAATACCTTTGGCCATAATCGATGTTGATTCTGGTGGTACTATTAAACAAATCTTTGATGAAAGGAACCTTTTCTTTAGATTAGGTACTGGATCTAATCCCAACAACGTATGGGCATGGGGTAGTCAAGAAGAACCTGTTTATACAGCCACATTAACAGGTGGTTCTGGTACATATACTGCTGGTGAGACTATTACTTTTGCAGGTACTGAAACAGCTACAGTGGTCACTGGAGGTACAACTTCCATAACCTTTAGATTACCATCAGCTAAGACCTTTTCCAGTGGTGATGCTGTTGTAGGTGGTGACTCTGGAGCTAATAGAACTCTTGATACTGTAATTGAAAGCTTTACAGGTGCTGATAAAGATATTGATAATTTTAAGGACATGTTAAATGCCCTAATGACTGAAATTGGAGTATTAAAAGGTACTGACTATTGGCATCAAGCCCCAGTAGCTTCTATTCCAGATCTCTTCACTCATATCAACTCAATGCTAGTTCAAAACGTAGGAACGGCAAGATTTGAGTGGGATGGTTCAGCCCTTACATTAACGGATAATTCCGGTTCTCCAGCTGATGCTGATGTTATAGCTTTAATCAATAAATTTGGATCATCTCAATCATTTCAACTAACTAGACAAGATGGCACTGGTGGTTCATCCACAATATCTATTGCTGATGGTGAAGTACTATATATAGAACTTCCTGATACTGGTAACCGTACTTTTACTGGAACAGGTGCTGCTAATACCAATTTTCAAACAGTTGCATCAGCTTCTTTCGTAAACAATAAAACTAATTTTTGGTTAGGTATTAGAAGTGGTACTAAATTATATATTAGAGGGATTGGTGAGTTAAATAGTGGAGATTCAAAGGAAATCTCTGAATCAGATGCTGACTTAAAACCTCCATTTTTCTTATCTGCTACTGGAACCCCTGATTTAGTATTAAATGTGGGCCCCGGAGAAGTTACTGATCCTACTGTGGGTAATGGCCAAGCCTTTGCTCCTATTAAAAAACAACACTTTGTATTTTCTTCTGGAACCGTGACCTTTCCAGCTACTTCTGGAAATACTATTACAGTATCCCCAGGAACTAATAATACCTTAACCTTATCTAGCGGTAACTTCATAGCTGTATTAATCCAAATAAATTCTATTGGAGAGTTATCTGTTGCTCTTGGAATTGAAGCTGCATCAAAAGCCGCTGCTATTTCAGCTGCTAATTTTCCAGCTCATGGAGCCAGTGACCTACCTATTGGTTATGTGGTTATGGAAAACTCTGGTGGTACAATCCAGAACGTAACTAATGATAATATCGTACAATTTGTTGGTGGTGGAGGATCAGCTGGTGGTGAAACTGCTGGACTTGAACCTGCATGGGGATTTGAAGCTCTTTTTAGTGATGATCTTTCTAATGGGCCAACTACCCCAGATAATAAACTAAATGCTACCAGAACCAATGCAGCACATAAAGCTGCTACTGAAATGTATGAGCTAAGCTGTGATAAATCACCTACTTTCAGCTCCAGTGGTACTAATATTACCCTTTCCGGATCTCCTAGCTTTACAGCGGCTGTTAATGACATTATTTGGTCTGATACTAATAATACTTGGTATCGAATTACTAATGTTAACTCTCAAACTGACTTTGATGTAGATGTAGCACCAGCACCTGCATTATCTACTGATTCAGGTATGATATCTCAAGCTGTATATACCAATGATATTGTTAACTTAGGTGATGCTACTGAAAAGCATAGAATTAGAGATCTTTTTCCAACTGCTCAAATACAAAAATTAAACATTCAATATGATGATTCATTAACTGTAGATGATGGAGATGCTGATTTTTCAGATGAGGCTAGAATAGTAGTAGCAGCATCAAATGAAGGTGCTAGAACAGATACTAGTACTTTTCCTACATCAGATGAATTTGCTGATATTTACACAAGGCCAACTGAAGCTAGTCAGTTTCTGGATTATGACATAACTGGGCCAGGTAATGCTACTGAGGAACGTTGTTTTGCAGTATTTTTCTGTAATCCAAATAATGCTAGTGTAACAGCTCAGGCCAACTTAATTGATATTAAAATCAGTCTTTTAGAGATTCCTAGAGATCCTACAGCTACTGTGAGTTCTGCTTTTGCATATACTGATAGTGCTGGAACTCCATTGAATGTTACTGTAAGCACTTTTGGGGGTAAAACTAGGTTAACTCTTGATTTTTCCTATGAAACTGCTTATAAATCAGGTGAAACTACAGGAGCTTTAGAAGTCTTTTTGGATGGTAAAGAGATTCCTAGGGAAGTGTCAGGAACCACTACAGATGCTCGATATACTGAAGTGAGTACTACTGTGATTGACTTAGATGATGATTATTCAGCCTTTAATTATTCAGTACATGTAAAGAAGAGAGTATAATATATGGTAACTAAAGTATTAAATGATAAAGGAATATCGATCAAACGTAGGGACGAAGGCTATGCTCTTTTAGCTGGTAGGCCTGTGACTAATCGATATGAGGCTGTTTCTACAGCAGCTCAAACTGTTATTAATCTCTCATTTGCAGTTGAACAAGATAAAACAGATAACTTTTTTCTTTATATTGATGGTGTGGTTTTAAAAGAGGGTGCTACAGCTGACTATACTTTTACTTCAGTAGTAAACAATAAATCAAGTGAAATTACTTTAAATACCCCATTATTGGCTAACTTAAATATATTGGCCACAAATCTAGGGACTGTTCTAAGTAGTGTAAATACAAGTACTTTACAAGCTGATATCAATACTAGCGGTGCTAATTCTTCTAAAGAAATTAGTAATTTAGGTATAGCTACCAGTGTTGCAGCTTCATCCCTAACTATTAATATTGTGGATAAGGATGGTGCTACTCCCAGTGCTAGTTCTGATGTAAGAGTAGCTTTCAGGGATTCTACAATTACAACTGGTGAATATTCCAGGGTATCTATTAATAGTGCTCTTTCAATGACTATAAGTTCTGGATCTACTTTAGGGTTTGCAAGTGGTCGTAAAGAATATTTATTTGTTTATCTAATTAACAATGCTGGTACGGCTGAAATAGCTGTAAGTAAAAGACGATATGATGAGGGTGCTTTAGTATCTACCACGGCTGAAGGTGGGGCTGGGGCGGCTGATTCTGCAACAACCATATATTCGACTACAGCTAGGTCAAATGTTGCTTTAAGATTAGTAGGCCGTATTTTATTTTCCTTAACCACAGCTGGAACATGGGATGAGGCTGGAGATGAATTATCTCTACAACCATTTGGGATTACAGAAGAGCTTTATGATTCTCATGCTACTAATATAACTGGTAGTACTACTGCTAGTACATATACTGATGCTGAATTGAGTCATACTTTAACTGAAGGCTATTGGATGCTAGAAGTTCATATGGCTATGCATATTGTAACTGCTTCAGGATCAGGAGCTACCGCTGTTTTGGGTAGGATAACCATTACAGATAACTCAAATATTGAAATAAATGATATAAATGGTAGTGATGTAGATGATGTTTGCTTAATGAGTAGTAGTGCTGATCAATCTGATGCATTAGGTTCCTTGAGTATTAAGGCTAAGGTATATATATCGTCTGAAGAGACTTATAAGGTTAGATTTGCAGCAGTTAATAACAGTGGATCACCTACAATTACATCCGTTACTGGTCATTATTTGAATAGTTTGGGTACTTTTACAGCTAGGAAATTAGAAGGATAAATGAAATATGAGTAAAACAAATTTTAATACCCAGGAATGGGCTAAAACTGGATTTCAGGATTTCATAGTTCCTACTATGATGGATGCCCCACATACTGAAATTGATAATAGGGCTCAAATTCCTACTGGCCTTGAAGTACGTAAAGGTATTCAAAGATTCTATATAAATGGGATTAGATTGTCTGAAAAAGAAATTGAGCAAAATGGTCGTGTTGTATGGATAATGGATGATGATAATCCATTTTTCAGAGCTTGTGGTGGTGGATGGACTTTTACTACAGCTGCTCAACATGCCCCTATTAGATCTCAAACAACTAATGACTTAGACTCTATTTCTGATCTTGAGAAATTAAAAGCTGTTGATCCAATTGCTGATTTAGATTTGAGTCTGATAGGAGAATAAGAGATGCCTAAAATTGACAAAGTACATAAGAATGCCTACAGATCACTATCTGGTGCCAGTGAGAGTATGTTGGTATCTGATGGGATTATAAGATTTGATACTTCAGCTGGTGCTCGGACATTTAATTTACTAACAGCCGTTGGTCGTGAAGGCCATATAATGGAAGTTGAAAAAACTACAACTGATTTAAATGGTTTAACTATAGATCCAAATAGTACTGAGACTATTGGTGGAAAAACAACATACATATTGTATACTGTGGGTGAGAAATTAAGATTTAGATCTAATGGTACAAATTGGGATATTTTAGATCATACATTTGCTATGGAGCCTGTAGCATTTACACCTACAACTTCTGGATTTGGTACAATATCTGGAGTAGAATGCTATTATGAAAGAGTTAGTAAGACTCATTTACAGTTAATTTATTTTTTTATAGTTGGAACAACAACTGCCGTTGAAGCCCAAGTTGGTTTACCTGGATCTTTAACATTAAATGATGCTGTATATAGTACAGATGAGCCAGATTTATTAGGTGTAGCAACCTCAAATGCAGCATTAGATAACTTAAATGTGATTTTAGCTACTGGTAATGATACTTATTTTAATTTTTCAAGGCAGGATAATGTTGGTACTATAAATAAATTGTTACCACAGACAGCTAGTTCTATATTTGCATCTAGTTTAGAAGCATCATTTGCTTGTTTAACTTCAATTAAAGAATTTGATCAATAAGGAGCCTGAAATGGCCCAAATTATCGATGAGTCACGGTGGATTAATCCTTATCATGGAATGGAACTAACTCCTGATTTTTCAGAAGATCAAAGGAGTAATGAGAATGGGATTTTATTCTTATTAGTCTATTTCCTTTTAAAACAAAGACTTAATTTACTTGTTAAAGAAGATATTATTTTCTTTGATACTATCTGTAATAATCTAAGAACATACCGTAAAATAGGTGAACAAATACCAGGAATCTTTGATAGAGGAGCTGGTGAATCTTTAATGCTTGATCCTAAAGATCTTAGAATCATATCTAGAGATAATCTTATGGCTATTTCAGCTGGTGCTAAATTATNNTTATGGAACTTAAAACATTCTACTGATATAGCTAGTTGGGGCCTTAAGAAGTTCTGGAGATTTGATAATGCATTTCCAGATAAACCCAGATGGATTTACAAACAAAATGGTGAAAGAAATAGTACCTTCCAATGGCAACCAGGAGATTGGAGCTTCTGGCTACTAAATTCTAGCTCTAAACTACATAAATTCATGGGTGGATGTCTTTTCCCATTACTTTTCTTAACATGCCTTATAAGCTGTTCAAAGGGCCCTGAGAGCACTACTGGCAAACAACTTACTTTTGTCCGGTGTGAGACCTTAAATAAGACTTGGTATGGTAAATTAATGGGTTGGGCTTGCTATAAGTTATTGAAAAGACAATATGGTGAGAAATGGGAAGCTGCAATGTTAAAGATCTATTATCATCAAACATCTCTTAATCCTATTCGGATTCTAGCTTCTCAAATTTAGCCTCTTCTCTAGCTATAGCTCTATCACAAATTTCTTGTAAAGGTAAAGGTTTTTGAATAACTTTATCTAAAACTAGTTTAAATCTATATACTCCACATTCTTCATGACAACTTTGACGTCTTCTTAAAGCATCTTCTGATTTAAATAACTGATTCCCTCTAATGGAAGTAGCTGGATCTAAGTCGATATCTTGTAATACTTGGCCACAAGCATATAGATATACAAAGCGTTCTTTGGTCATAATATACTTCCATTGATCATTCTGGGTGTTATATAAGTTAAAGTACTCATGATAATAGCTATCGTAATAAGTATATGATATATCATTAAAGTACCAATTAGAAATACTAATCTCCAATTAGGGATGGTGAGTGATTTTTCAATAGCCCTAGTGGCCATTAAACCACTGATAAAAAGTGCTAATAAAATTATTAAACCTAACATATTGAAAATCCTAGTTTTTTAAGGTGTAATTTACGTTTCCATTTATTTTTTTGTCCAGGAGAAAGTCCATTTCTAGGATGTTTGAATATTTTGTATTGCTTTTTAATTGGATATTCGTTATAATTAAGACTTAAGGCATAAATTGATGCATCTCCTAATAACCTGGAATTATAATCTAAGAACTCTTGACGGTTATAAAATCCCTTACCATCAATAGCATAATAATCATATTCAGTTCTATTTCTAATTAAAGAACTAGTTCCTGTGGCATCAATAGTAAATGTAATAGAACTGGTACTAACAATCGTATATCTTCCAATATTAGTATCTATCGTAGTTCCATCATAATTACATGGATGTGTAAATTCATCACGATTAATCATAATCAATGATCCTTTGGATACCATTTACTCTTAACAGTAAATAGTTCATTCATATAGTATTTGAAGTGTTTCTTAAAACATCCTTTTTCTAGGGCTAGTCTATTCATTAGACTCTTTCCACATTTTCTAGCGAATATTTCTTTCTTAGTTTGAAATAAATGAGTTCTTTTAAGTACATGGTGGCCAAGTTCATGATAAATGACTTCCCTACGTTCCCAATTAGTCATAGTTGGCCATCTATCTTTATTTAAAGTAATTATTCCTCTTTCGGGGCAATAAGTAGGTTCAAGAGTAAAACAAGTAGTAGCCGTAGGATTTTTATGGGGATATTTATGAAACTTAATCACTATTGTAGGAACTCTTCTTTTCTGATATTTCCATAAAAGCTTATCAAACTCTTTTACATATTTAACGGCTGAAGGTTCTATGAAACTGTATTTACTGAGTTTTGGAGGGCTACTAGCACATCCCATTAATAGTAAAAGAATTATTAAGAATCTCATACATCTCCATTTTCACGAATTTTCAAATCCTCATAGGGCGCTGCAAGTCTTCTATATAGTTCAAGTTTAGCACCTTCAACAGCACCTAATAGCTCAAATAAAACTTTATTTCCTTGATTAGTACCGGATACCATATTAGAAACATATGCTAAAGATCCTAATACGTTATTAATATTAGTATAATTCAATCCACCATTAGCATTAATATATTGATTAGACATCATCGTGATTAAATAATTCAAATCACCAGGAGTGGTGGATTTTTTAATTCTTTCAGGAACTTCTAATAATAAAACATTCTTAATTTCATCTTTTAGATTATTTTTAACTTTTGTATATTGATTAACTAAAATACATAACAAATCAGTGAGATCTCCTGGAGTAGTATCTTTGTTAATTAATTCAAAAGTTTCTCCTAAAATAGGTGCATAAAATTCTCTATCATCTTGTTTTATATAAGGCATGTCAAACTCCTTTTCTGCATTTCAAATCTAGATTCATTATATATTTAACTTGACTATCAGTTGGGTTATCATTAATCATAACTTTAAGAATATCCTCTTTATGTTCATTTGTATTAAAACATTTACATAAAAATTCTACTCTATCTTTTATTATATTAACTTCTAATTCATGCTTTAATTCTTCCATAACAAGAGGTTCAAGTGAACTTATACATCTGGGTACAAATTCAGTTTCTGCTATAGTACTAAAACTAAATACTAATCCTAATAAAATTAATAATTTTTTCATCTTAAACTCCTAACCTTTCAAGCATTTCTTCAATTACATCAGTTGTTTGGCCCATATTAAGCCTAATGTAATCGGTATTTCCATCATTCATAGTAACATATTTTATTTTATTTTTGTCAAATAATTTAGGTATTTTCTTATTTTTTACTGGAAAACAATAAAACATACCTACTTTCGGTACTTTAGCTCCAGTGAGTTTTTCTAATTTTTTAAATAATTTACGGTTATCATTTAAATAATCTCTAGCTTCTTCCATGAAATTTTCTAAATCAAGATCTTCTAATAATCCAGAAATGAAATCCTGACTGATTTTAGAGACTGTGGCATTTTCCATAAGAGAATCTTCCATAACCTCATCAAATAATTTCTTATCATTAGTGGCTATCCATCCAATTCTAACACCACTAAGGCCTAATAATTTGGACATACTACCCACAAATACATTGTGTTTGGGAATGATACTAAGATCCGCATTATAAGCCTTGTTATGATAAACCGCATCCCAAATAATCTGAGATTTTTTTGCGGCTTTCATTACATATTGCTCACCCAGTGGGTTAGAAGGTGAATCAAGAAGTATTAACTCCCTGTTGTAATATTCCTTAATATCTTTTAGTTTTTCACTATTTTCATGAAAAAGTTGAGGTACTTTTTGAATCATTCCAGGATAAAAAGGATATGATAAGGGATTAGTTGTTACAGTATCTAATTCTTTTTCAAATGTCTGGGTTCTAAGAATTGAATTAATAGCCTGCGTAGCACCATTAGTGATACCATAATACTTATAAGTCTTACCAGTATTCATTTTAGTTATATCACGTACTTGTCGTAGAAGTCTTTCATTCCCTTGATCTGGAGCATAATTCATATCTAATAAATCAATTTCCATTCTATAACCCCAAAAATCTATATCTAGAAATTCTGTAAGAAAATAAGGATTACCCCAGCCTAAATCAAGTTCTTTCATTTTTTACTCTTCCTATATTTTTTATTATATTCTTTAAATTGTTCTTTTCTTTCTTGATAATATTTTCGGTAATACTCTTTTCTTTTGTCTTTATTTTCTTTATGATATTCCTTATACTTATTATTTATATATTCCTTATTTTTTAATCTCCATGCTTTTCCATTTTCATTATCACATTTTTTACATATACCTTTTCTATATCCTTGAGATAAGTAGAAATCTTCAATAGGTTTATCAATTTCACATTTTTTACATATCTTATTCAATGTTTAGTTCTCATTGTTAATATGTGTTTATATTTACAAGTAAAATATAATTCATCAATTTCATATTTTTTAAATCTCTTTAATCCATATGCAATACCATATATTCGTTGATTACTGGGCATATTATAAGACACTAATCTAATTTTAAATAAATCTTGTAAAAAATCATTTAGAATAGATAACATCCTTAATCCTTTAATTCAAAATGAGGCAAGTCATGAAAGGTCTGATCTTTAAAGCTATAATCACCATCCCAATCACCACCCCAACGAAGTTTTATACCCATAGTAAGCCCAATACCGACAATAATACCAGCAAGATGATCGAAACGCCTAGTATCCGACCAATCAATCGGGTATGGGGCCACATCGATGGCTTTCGAGGGAATTGAATTATGTTTTCCTTTGGGGTATTTGAGCTTGGATTTTCCTTGTCTGAAGTACTCATTTTGGGTTTCCTCATCACGATGGCCCTCTAAAATTGTAAAGTCAACGTGTTTAATCGCTTCCTTCATTATCTTTTGAAGTCTTTCATCACAAGTATTTAATTTTTCAAGTGATCTGGCTGAAAAGCTAGGCATCTTTCTTCCTTTTCTCAGATTCTAATACTTTAATATTATTCTCAATTTGAGATAACCTAACGGATAAATATCCTTTAAAGAACTGGAAATCTTTAGGATTGAGATCAAGTAACTCTTTAAAAGCTTCCTTCATTCCTTCAATACGGCCATATTCAAATGATTCTGTTACAGTAACTTTAAACTTATTCATTTAATATCCTTTAACAAACTCTTTAATAAATTTTATAGGAACAAAAAATCCATAATTATTATTTATATCAGCTGAAGTCATAATTCCAATTAACTTTAAGTCAGAATTAATAACAGGTGATCCTGAATCACCACCATAAGTATTAATAGTAGTAAACCAATCCTCTTCTGGGCAATCGAATTCACAGACTTCAGTTCCAACTCCAATTATTTCCCCCTTTTCTATTCTAATAGTTTCTTTTTCTAATTTAGGTGGAATTGCAGCTTTTTTATATAAAGTAACCATTATAGCTTCATCATATAATTTAAACCCATTAGCAAAATCAATTCCATTTTTATCTTCTTTTAAAGGTCCAATTAAACATAAATCATTAGTTTCATCAATTTTTAATACTGTGTGTTTTTCAAAATTAATCTCAATTACCTTATCATGTGGATCACCACATACATGATAATTAGATAATATATAAGATTTTCCAGATTGTCCTTTTATATAAAATCCAGTTCCATCTTCTATATTAATTATTTTAGATCCAACATATTTACGTATATATTTATATTCATGACTTTTAGAGGGCCAAAAAATTACTCCTAAAATAACTAAAGAACATATGATTATAAAATCAGATATCTTCAGATACATTAAATTTCTCCAAATTCATATATTAAGAATTCTTTTAATTCATCAAAGGAACTAAAGATCTTAGTACAAGTAGCTTTTGCCCATGCTGGCATATCACCTTCCAAAACACAATAAACTGGAACATTACATCTAAATGCAGCAGTAAGTTCAGCATGAGTACCAGATCCCTTAGCTGTTTCTTTATCCCATTTGGCTATAATATAGTTAGTCTTATGTTCAACTAATTCCATATCATAATGAATAATACGTCTCATATACTTAAGGAATCGATTATATAGTTTCTTATCTTTAGCATTCTTTAAGAAATGCCAGTGTTCTGCTTTTTGAATCTTACCATCTACTGTCTCAAATGTTTCAGGTAATCTCTTGATATGTAATCCTTTTAGTTGATCTGGTTCAAAATCACATGGATTTAAAACATCAAATCCTAGTTCATGTAGAAATGGGGTTATTTGATCCCTCCAACTACGTCCTAGATCAGCACTATTTTCCATAGATCCAGCTAGATAGATTGTTTCTTTTTTCATTCTGTCCTTCCTTTCCTGAAGTCTTCCAGGAATTTTTTCCTCCAATCTTCAAACTTTTCAGATGGAGTGAGTTTCTTCTTACGTACCCTTATTGGTTTGATGATGTTTTCTAGTTCTTTTTCTAGAAATTTAATGTATTTTAATAACTTCCTATTATCTGCTCTTAATTGTCTTATCTTTTCCTTGAGTTTCTTTTCATTTTCTTTAGTAAATACTTTATTTCTCATTAATGATCTCAGGCTCAAAGTTATTTTCATAAACATTTAACCTTTGTAATAAATGCTTTTTCATATACTTAGTGCCAATAAAGTTAAAGTCATGTATAAATGCCTCTTTCTTTCCCTCAAACAGTCTTACACATCTACCAACTGCTTGTACAATAACAATTTCAGATTTACCTCCCTGGGCCATAATCAAATGATCTGTGGATCTAACGTCAATACCCTCACCAATAACACTTGAACCTATAAGGACATTAAATTTTTTATCATTAAAGTCACTTATGGTTGAGGATATATCCTCTTTCTTATCATCGCCTGAAATATATCTATTGTCAATATTTAAAGTATTTAGGAATTCATGGATTATTTTTCCAGATTTATCTTTTTGTTTAACTAGGATAAGTATTTGATCTTCTGAGTTATTCAATAGAATTTCTTGAATAATACCTAACATTTCTGGATTACCACAATAATTGGCGGTATATTCTTTTTGGTAATTTTGGTGCCTTTTACCTTTAACATCCCATATTTTTAATTTAGTGGGAGTTAAATATCCTTCTTGAATTGCTTTTGAAGCCTTGTAGGAATAGAGCTTATTTGAGAGAAAGCCCCACATATCTAAACTTTTTGAGTCATTTCTAAGGAATGTTCCAGTAAACCCGAAACGATAATAAATGTGGCTAATTTCATGTAAAAGATCAGTATATGATTTTGATCCAGCATGATGAATTTCATCGACAAATAAAGCATCAATATCACAGACTAAATGTGATAATTCATTAGATTTTTGAAGGGAAGCTAATGATTGTATGGTCATTAACCTAATTGGTTTTAGGTTTTTACCATCCCTAACTTGTTTAGTAGTTACTTTTTGAACTTTATTAATTCCGAAATAAATACGAAGATCATTATAAAGTTGTTCTACTAATCCAGCAGAAGGTAATATAATTAAGGAGTTAACTCCTATTTTTTGAATCAAATTCATCATTATAAGTGATTTTCCAGTTCCTACAGCAGATTCAAATACTCCTCTATTTTCTTTGAGACCTAGTTCAACCATTTCCTTTTGATAATACCTAAGTTCTGGGGGTTTATTTTTCCAGTTAAATATATGATATGATTCAGGTTTATCTCTTTGATCAACTAATTCATATTGATTCTTAGCTATGGCATCTAATAAATCAATAACCATATTAAGAAGGCCTGTAGGAAACTGGTTATTTCTTAGCCAACAAACATATTCAGTATCCTTTAAAAACTTAATCTTAGCTGATATTTTCTTGGCCATTCCCTCATTGCCTCTACTTTTATGAAACTTAATTTGATTAAAAAGTTGGGCTAATTCACCTGAGATATCATTTTTGTAGGTGAGAAGGGCTTTTACATTCTCCAGGATGTGGGGCGGAACACTACCCGAAAGTTCGCTGTATGAATTATTTACTTTTAATTTAAAAATACTCATAATTACTAAATATCATATTTTTAGGCTAAATGGAATACTTTGATTTCAATAATTAACAATTTATTTTCATATATATCTTCAAATTTTTTGCATTGTAAGTTATTGAAATTATTTTAGTATTAAATTTTATTTTCCATAGAGGTATTCTAATTTTGCTTAAAATATGGTACAATTTTTCTGATAAGTAAGTAGGTTAACCAATTGGTTTATTTTCTTTTTCTTCCACATAAAGGATACGTTAGAGCGGTTATGTAAGTTCGACTACACCATTTGAATTAGGGTTTCATAGTCAAATGGGTTATTCAAATTTAATTATCAATGGTTAATAGGGATACTATACCCAAATTTCTACCTATAAAAAACACTTCTTAAATTAAATAAATTCTGCTATTATTGTTCTAAATATTCTTAGGAGTTTAGAAGAATGAAGAAACGCATAATTAACAAAAATCAACTATCCCCTAAAATTAAAGAAGGAATTGAGGAAATTGCCTCGATAGTAAAAAGGACTCTTGGCCCAGGAGGACTTCCAATCATTATTGAACGTAGAGGACAAGCTTTAGACGGTGGCCCATTAAGCCCTAAAATAACTAAAGATGGTGTTTCAGTAGCTGAGGAATGTTTTTCTACTGATCCTGAAAAAGATCTTATAATTCAAACAGTTAAGTCAATTTGTAAAAAAACCAATACAAATGCAGGTGATGGAACTACAACTGCTATTGTATTGGGTGAAGCAATACTTAAGGAAGCCTTAAAATTACTAGAGGATGATAATTCATTGAATCCTCAATTAGTTAAGGAAGATCTTGAAAAAACCGCCCTTAAAGTTATTTCAGATTTAAAAGAAGTGGCTATTAAGGTCAAAGATATGGAAACAATTAAAAATGTAGCCACTATTTCAGCTAATGGAGATGAGGAAGTAGGTGATATTATTAAGGAAGCATTTGAAGCAGTAGGAGCTGAGGGAGTAGTAACAGTAGATGAAGGCCATTCCACTAAAATCACTCTTGATGTGGTTGAAGGATATCAATTTGATAGAGGAGCTGAGGCTAGAGAAGCCTTCTTTAATAGTGCTGATAATCAATCATTTGAAGCTGAAAAAGCCGCTATATTAGTATATGATGGTAAGTTATTGAATCCAAACGAATTACTAGCAGCTCTTGAGAAATTAGTAGGAATGAATGAAGAAGGTAGACCAACTAGAGAAATGCCCCCTCTTTTAGTAGTAGCTAACGAATTTAGCCCCCAAGTAATTCAATTTCTTATGAGAAATAAAATTGATGGTGGAATGCAACTATGTGCTGTAAGGGGCCCACATATGACTCATGTTAGAGCTGCTTATTATGAAGACATTGCCATTATGACAGGAGCCACTAAATTAGGAGCTAATAGCAGGAACCTAATGAATGCAGAATATGATGATTTTGGATTGGTCGATAGGGTATTGGTTTCTAAATATAAGACCACTCTTTATGAAGGCCAAGGAGATGAGGAAGAGATTTTAAAAAGAGTTGAATTACTAAAAGCTGCTAAAGCAGCGGCTGAAACCCCCTATGATGCTCAAATTATTAGTGATAGGATTGCAGCACTAACTAATGGAATAGCCAAAATCGGAGTTGGTGGTGTCACTGAACTAGAAATTAAAGAGAAATATGATAGGATTGAGGATGCTTTAAATGCTGCTAGGGCTGCTATACAAGAGGGTATTATCCCAGGCGGTGGTATAGCCCTTTATAAGCTTTCTAAGAAGCTAAATGGAGTTACAGGGAGTCCAGGAGAAGTCATTCTATCTAAGGCCCTAAAAGCCCCTTTAAAACAGATTCTTGAGAATATAGGACTATCATTAACATCTGAATTAGATTCCGAATTAGAAGGATCAGACAAGATTGTATTTGATGCCCGGAATAAAGAGTTTAAAGATTGTTTAGAGGCTGGAATTATTGATCCAATCAAGGTTACTAGAACAGCCCTAGAAAATGCAGTTAGTATTGCATCCTTATTATCCACATCTGGTGGAGGAATTATTTTTCTTAGAGATGATAAATAGTTCTATTTTTCTGAATAATTCGTTATAACAAATAAGACGAATCTTTTAACAAAGAGATAAAAATGAACCTACCAAATATAAAATTCAATAAAACTAATCACATAGGGATTTCTAATGGAAATTAAGAAAGGTGATGTAGTTACATTATCCGTAGACTCAGAGAGTTCAAATACCTTTTTAGTTGATCATTTATATGAAAATAATGCATATTTAAGCCATCCTCTTTTTCCTGAATGTTTATTAAAAGTAGATATTGTAGAACTCAATAAAACAATGGCAGTACTTAAAGATTCAAGTGAGAGATCCTTAGATTTTGCCAATAGTAATAAGGACTTATTGGATTTTAATTCCAAAGCTGATCTGGAATCACTATGTCTTTATTTTGTAGTTCGAAGGCATTTAACCCCTAAACAAAAGAATATACTTTCAAATATTTGCGGATCAATTGCTAATGTTAAATTTAATGGTGATGTACAAAGAGCCATGTCCAAAATAAAAGAAAACGAAGCTCTCTTAGATGAATATAACCGTATGTGGTATCGTAATTTTAAGGGTTTATTCATGGGAACTCAACAAATAACAAGTAACAAGCAAAAGACATCAATCTTCAATATTTCTGGATTTATTTTAGCTGAATTATTAAATCCAATCAGTTTGAAATGATGTATAATTAATATATTGATGTCTGGAGGAAAAATGAAATTAACAGAAAAACAGAAAGAATTCATGGTAGAATTATATGAGAATTTTCATTCATGTAAAGAAATTGAAAAAGAATTTAAAAATAAATATAAGAAGAAAATAAAATCAGATCAAATCAAAGAATTATTATCTCAACATTATGCTGAGTTGATTAAATATCAAGGCCCAAAAGTATTGGTTTTTGATATTGAGACTGCTCCCATTGAAGCCTATGTATGGGGATTGTGGAATAATAACGTAGGATTGAATCAAATAATTAGTGATTGGTTCGTACTTAGCTGGGCTGCTAAGTGGTTACATGAAGATAATGTAATGTACCAAGATAATAGGAAAGTAACTAAACTAAATGACTTTAGAAATAGGGAAAGACTAGAAAAAGATAAAGTTATTTTAGAAAAAATATGGCATCTATTAGATGAAGCTGATATAGTTATAACTCAAAATGGTAAAAAGTTTGATCAAAGAAAACTTAATGCTAGATTCATTATCAATGGTATGCAGCCTCCAAGTACCTATAAACACATAGATACAAAAGAAATAGCTTCTAAGAAATTTGGTTTTACATCAAATAAGTTGGCTTATATGACTGATAAGCTTTGTAAAAAGTTTAAAAAATCTAAACACGCTAAGTTTAGTGGACAGGAATTATGGACTGAGTGTTTAAGAGGTAATCCAGAAGCCTGGAAAGAAATGGAACATTATAATAGATATGATGTTTTATCTTTAGAGGAATTATGGACCAAATTAATGCCATGGGATAATACAGTGAATTTTAACCTATATACAGATTCTACAACTCATGTATGTCATTGTGGTAGCACAGAATTTAGAAAAAGAGGGTATCATTATACAGCTAATAGTAAATTTCAACGCTATAAGTGTAAGAAATGTGGAACAGAATCAAGAGGAAAAGAAAATCTCTTCTCTAAAGAAAAAAGAAAGTCTTTAAGACAAAGAACCTATTAACTTCTGATTAGATTTATGTTACTATTATCTTAGGTAGTAACACTAATTGGAGGTAACTCAATGAATCAACAATCATCACATCCTATGAATTTTCAGTTAAAACTCAATATTGGGGAAACTGAATTTGTTATTAATGATGTAGCAGCATCACATCAAGATTTTTTCCAAAGAGCTTCTTTCTGGAGTTCTTTACCTAAAACTGGCCCAAATGGGGAAACGGATCTTAAATTAGAGCATAGAATTACAAAAGAGGGATATTCTTATTATTCTATTGTTTCTGAAAAAGCAGGGCAAGAATTACAATTAGGTCAATCCCAAAAACAACCTGGTGTACTTTTTGTAAAAGGTTGGGTAAGTTTAGTAAGAGGCCAAGCTAATCAAGTAGTAGGAGCAGCTCCAGTTCAAGGAGTAGTAGCACCAGTTCAAGCTAATGTCCCATCACAACAAGTTCCAATGCCAACAGCCGCTCCAGCAGCACCAGTTCAACAAATTCCAGTACCAACACAAGCAACCCCTGTAACACCAGCTGTTGCTCAGGTTCCTGGAGTGGGAGTAACAACCCAAGTACCTCAAAATGCTCAAGTAATTGATCAAAATGCTATTAATAATGTATTAGATAAATATACAGCAGGTAATTAAAATGACTAACCAAAAAAATCCTAACAAAAGATATATTGGTAAGATTAAGAATATACAAACCCAAAATGGATTAATGCAAAGAATCCTTATCGATAATGTAAATAATTTAAATCCTGATGGAACGCCAAATCAGTATTATAAAGGATCACTAGTGTGGGTTGATGCTGCTACTGGACAACAATTTGTTATAAAAGGATTATCAATAGGAAATGCATCACAAAGAGATCAAGGAAATGGATTTGTAGCTTCTATATCTTTTGTACTTGACAATGACTATGATGTTATTAAATAATTACTATAAGACCAACCTCCACTTATAGTACATGAAGCTGGAGTGTGTTGAATGATACCTCCAGCTTTACTATATTAACAAAATGGAGAATAAATGTTCTATCGGTTAATTAAACCTCTATGGGCACAAAAATTACTAGCAAATCAGAAACCAAATCCTGATTTTATAGAAGAGATTAATGGCCCTAATACATATGAGGGTGTTTTTACACCAGAATTTGTTACCCAACAAAATCAATTAGGGTACAATTGCTATTTTTTTCCTAATCATCCATCTACAAATGTTTATTCAGAAGGTACTAAGCATCTTAAAGGATCACATATAGATGTCTTTAATTATGTATTTGTAGATATGGATTTAAAGGATGAAATATATAAAAATAAAGAAGAATTTTACAATAAATTAAAATCATATAAAGTAAAACCTACTATGACTGTTGATTCAGGTAATGGAGTACATGCATATTGGAAAGTATCTGATCTTACTAGAGAAACTTACATATTAATTCAACTAGGCCTTATTAAGCATTTTAAAACAGATCATTCAGTTTGGACTGTTTTACAACTACTTAGAGTACCTGGTAGTTTAAATACTAAAAAACATAAGAATTATAAAGCCTCTACTTTAATTCAAGATTTATCAAGTAATAAAGAAGTTACAATAGCTGAATTCAAGGATGAATTATCAAATTTACCACAAGATTTAGTAAATAAAGCCCAATTACATATCGATAAATTAGATGGCAAGGTTCAGATTAACTTTGGACATAATGTAGATTTAGATGAATTACCTGAAGAATTCTTAATCCTTATACAAAACAATCAATATATTTCAAGTCTTTTTCATGATCCCAAAGGAACTTATGGTGATAGGTCTGGTGCTGATATGAAATTGGCTAACTTATTGTATTCAAAAGATTTTAATAAAAAACAAGTACTTAAGATCATTGCTAATACTCAAAAAGCCATGGAAAAAGGAGCACATAGATTTGCATATGCAGCACATACTGTAGATAAGGTATTTTCTACTAGAGAAACTAAATCCGGTATAAACTTCATGAGTGTTAGTGAAAGGATTAGAAAAGGGGATAAGAAGCCTTCAGGTGATCCTATTAATGGCCCTCGATTCTTAGATCAGGGAGTTTTGACTGAAGTATGGAGAAAGAAGCAATTATGTGGATTAATTGCAGGCCCTGGAGTGGGTAAGACTACATTTACCTTATTTTGCTTTAGAGATATGATTAAAAATAACATTGACATAAATGATGATATTTATGTATTTTTCAGCTTAGAAATGACTGAAAAAGAAATAATAAATAAATGGATTAAACTAGTAGGTGAGAATTCAAATTTAACAGACCGTCTTTATGTAATTGGAAATGAAAATGAGGATGGAGAACCACGCAATATAGGATTACAGGAAATTCATGAATATTGCACTGAAATTAAAAAAATGACTGGTAGAAATATAGGTGCCCTAGCTATTGATCATGTTGGAATTATTAATAGAAAGATAGATATCAAGAAGAAGTATACTTTTGGAGCAGAATCCGAACAAAATACAGGATATGGCCAATATAGAACTATCAGCTTAAATATGCTTTGTACTCAACTTAAAACCTTAGCTAAAATGCTAGATACTTTCATTATTCCACTTACCCAGACCACTAAAGGAAAAGGAGTAGGTGATTTACCTATTGATAAAGATGGTGCTAAGGGAATATCTGAATATGAACATATAATGGATTATATAATCACCTTATGGCAGCCTTTAATGAGAGTTCAGGAACAAACTCAACATAGGTTTTTAGCTTGGCAATATGTAAAGATTAGAAATAAAGATGGAAATGATAAAATTCAAACTCATCAACATAAACTTCTTACTTATAATGCCTTTACAGGTGATCTTACATTCCCTAAATCTGAAGAATATGAGGTATTTACAGAACTTCTACCAGAAGCTAATGAACTAAGAAAAAACATGGAAAAGAAAGAAGTTGGGGGATACTCAAAAACTGTTGATTTTGATAATATAAAAAAGATGGCTGAAAATGTAGTAAAAAATATAAAGGTTAGTTAGTGTTTCAGGTAGAAAAATATAATTATATTAATACCATAGATAAGCTAAAACAGCTAGATTCCTATTTAATGGAAGATAACAAACCTAGATTTAATCTAATGGCTGTTGATACTGAAACAAATGGACTTCTTTTATATCGTAGTACTATAATTGGATTTTCTCTATCAGTGAATGAAAGAGAGGGCTTTTATTGCCCCCTTATGGAATGGATTCCAGATCCTAAGAGTCTTAAAACAAAATCATTTAATAAAAAGAAATATGATATATATGTTGATGGACATTTTAAATGTGTATGGACAGGTAAGATATATCCAGAATTTGTTAAACCAAATGAATATGAAATGCCTGAATTTATACCAATGTTTGTACAACGTTGGTTTTCATGTACTAATTTAATAATGCATAATGCCCCCTTTGATATCAATATGATATTTGCTTGTATGGGAGTAGATATAACTAATGCATTATTAATGGATACTTCCTTACTATCTCATATTTTAAATGAAAATTCACCTAATGGATTAAAAAGAGTAGCTAAAGAATACAAAGATGAACTAGGGATAGATCCAAATCAAATGGCTAATCAAGAGCAAATAGAAATGGCTCATTCAGTTCTCATAAATGGAGGTAAAGTCTCTAAAGCCATGAATGCTGAATCAGTCTGGAGGGCTGATCCTTTAATCCAATGCAAATATGCTTCAGCTGACACATTCCTTACTTTTGGAGTATATTTAGTTCTTATGCAAAAATATATAACAGAATTTGGAGAAGATAGACTTAAATGGTTATTTGAAGATGAAGTCATGCCCTTATGTAAAGAGAATGTAGTTGAGATGAAAAGAAGAGGAGTTTATATAGATGCTCCTTATTTCAATAAGTTAAATGTAGAAACTAAGAATAAAATGAATGAATTAGAAGATCAAATTATTAAGAAAATTAATCACTTAGTAATAGACTTTCCTTTAGGTAAATCCATAGAAGAAGAATTAAATCAAACAGCCATTGTTAAATATATTGCAGAATTAGAGAATTTAAAATTACCTCAAAAATTTGATAAAAAAGAAGATAAATATAAGGATTCATTAGCTAAAGCTGTTGTTACAAAGCATTATAATGAGAATCCTCATTGGTTATGGGGATATGTAATTGGTGAGGATGAGATTAAATATTCTGATGCTAAATTAGAATCAGTAAAAAAAGATTTATATGCTATTAGGGTAGGGCGTAGATATAGATTCAATATAGGTTCAGATGATCACCTAAGATGGTTATTTTTCACTAAATTACAAAATAATGATAAACATATAGAGAAAACAGATACTGGCCTTACTAGTGTAAAGGCTGAAGTATTGGAATCAGAATTTAAAGAAAAGTATGATTGGGTTAAAGATCTATTATTATTTAAGAAACTAAAGAAATTTTTAACTAGTTATATAAGGCCAGCAGTAAATCTACACTTAAATGGCTGGCTATATATGGACATGAAACAAAATGGAACTATTTCTGGTCGTTTTGCATGTTCCGGGGGATTGAATCTACAGACACTTCCACAAGTTGAAGAAATCCATGAGTGTTATAAATGTAAGTCTACTAACGTAGAACATAATTATCAAATCGAACTCTTAGTAGATATGAAATGTAAAGATTGTGGAGAAGAGTTTCATAATATTATATGTCCATCAGCTATTAAGAAAGGATTCCCAGCTCCTCCAGGATATAAGATAGTTAGTGCTGATTTCTCATCATTAGAGCCTAGATGTTTTGCATTCATGTCTGGGGATGATAGAATTAAAGATGTTTATAGAAAAGAATTAGATCTATATAGTAAGGTCTTTTGTGATATGTTTGATGATGTTAATGAGTTTTCACCTGATCCTAAAGCTCCTAATTTCTTAAAGAAAGTAAATAAAAAAGCTAGGAATATGACTAAACCTATTGTTTTATCAATACCTTATGGGGCTACAGCATATCAAGTAGCAGCCTTACTTAATAAAAAGAAGATTATTAAAAATAAATTCGGTCAAGAAAGAGAAGTTTTTGATGTTGAATATGGCCAATATATTATTGATAAATATCTATCTACATATGATAAATTAGCTAACTACATGATTGATATGGATAACCAAGCCCTCACAAAGGGATTTATTGATTCATTATGTGGACGTAGGAGACACTTTGAATTTACAGTACCTGTATTTAATCTTCTTCAGGAAAAAAGAGTAGATATAAATACATTTATTCACACACATAGTGATAAAATGGAAAAGACTGATTTCTCCATATCTTTAAAAAATGGAGATCATCTAGCTCTAAATAATGAAGAATTAAAAGAAATATGTAAAAAGATTGGATTAAATTATTTTACCATTAAAGATAAAGGCGCTTGGAACTTCATTAAAAACCAATTAAAACAAGAACTTAATAATGCTAAAAACTGGCCAATTCAAACATTAGCAGGGCATATTACTAATAGAGCCATGCTTGATACTGGTAGAAAATTTAGAGCTAACAATATTGATGGATGGATAGCCCTTCAAATTCATGATGAGATTTTAACTTACGTTAAAATAGAACAAGCTGAATTAGGAAGTAACTTATTAAAATCTGGGATGGAAGACAATATTTTTACAAGAAAATTAGATGTACCTATGATAGCCGAACCAACAATATGCGATAATATAAAAGATGCAAAATAGAAAGGAGTAATTATGAAATTTATAGCTTTTACAGGAGCTAAACAATCGGGAAAGACTACTGGATTCAATAAAATTAATTCACTTTATTCAAATGTTGATGAAATTACATTGGCTAAAAAATTAAAAGAAACATGTGCAAAAGTATATGAATTACCTATCATGTTCATGTATGATGATGTATTAAAAGAGACTGAATTAGATGATATTATTGTACTCAACCAATCTAATTTAGAGGCCGTATTTTTAGAATTTGATCTAAAACCAGGAATTGATTATACATATAATGAACATATTAGACCACATATTGGTAAAGTATTAGAAACACCTAGGAAATTACTTCAATATGTAGGAACTGATGTTTTAAGAAAAGTGGATGAAGATATTCATTTAAATTATGCAGTCAATAACAAGAATCCTAATGCAGCTTTTTATGTTATTACTGATGTGAGATTTTCTAATGAATTCAAATACTTCTACACTAAATTTAATGATACATTTTATCCTTTCTACGTAAATAATAAATCAGCTGAGGCTAAATCAGATCTGGATGGCCATTCATCAGAACAAGGATATAAAGAATTCAAGCATTTATGCACAGAATTAGATAATAATGGAACGCAAGATGTCTATGAAGATTTAGTTTCTAATAAAATCAAGGAAATAGTATGAAATTTAGTCTATTAGCCTGTTTAGTGGGTGTAAGAAAACTACTAATAACTTTACTTTTTATGGGAATTTTAGTATCATTGAGAGTAACTGATCTAATTAATGGATCAGAGTTTATTGATGGTGCTAAGAACGTCCTAGTAGCTTATATGAGTACGAATGTAGGTGAATGGATTGCTAAGGGATTTTCCGAAGTATTCAAGGCTAAGTTTAAAAATGAAGAATCAAAAGCAAGTAATAAAGGCAATTAATTATCTAAATTCCATTGAGGAATACCTTATTTATTTTTGTGGGGAAGATCACTTCAAACATAAATTAATCTCAGAAGATGAGAAAAATAATACCCTCGAAAAGAAAATCAAACACATTCGTAATATTCTAGATAAACTCGGTAAAGATCAGAAAATACATGATATTGAGCTTATTAAAAAGCTAAAGGATCAATAATGTTGGAATCATTAAAAAATTTCTTATTTGTAGTTCTAATGATTATATCTGGATTCTTTATATTTCAGTCATATACAGTTAAAAAAGAGAATAAAAGACTCCATACTGAATTAATAGGTAAAAAAGATAAAATTAAATTTTTAAATGAGAATGTAGCCAATCTAGAAAAAGAATATGTAGATCAAGCCAAATTAAAACAAATATGGAAAAATACAGCTGATGAATTAGGTGTGGACAATAATGCATTAAAAGGAAGAATTAAACTCCTTTCTAATGCCACTTATTTAATCAGGGAAAAGGCCAGAAAAACCAAGAGATCGGATATTATATATCAAGGTAAGAGAATGAAATATATAGTAAATGAAATTAGATTTGAGGATGGCCCCCCAGTAGGATATGTATTAATTTTTGATGATGGTAGAGTAGTTTCAAAGATTTACAAACATGCTATAGATGTTAAGACAATGGTATCCAGAGATGAAAAAAGTGGCAAGTATGATGTATTATCTAGTGCTTCATATACCCTTAAGTCACCCTCTATTAAGCAGGAAAAGAAATGGTTCAACGTCAAGCATCCCCTTAAAATTACAGGAGGAAAGGCTATAATTGATCCTACAGAACCAGTTAATACTAAGAAATCCTTCTATTTCTGGAATCCTAAGCTAAATGGATATACAAATGGTAGTGTAAGTGGCCCAAAATTAGGGGTAGGTGTTAGTTTGATGAGTTATGGGATATCCAAGAATGACTCAGATTTAAAGCTTTTACATCTAGGTGTGGACTATGAGAAACAAAGAGAAGTAGGTATTTTCTTTACCCCCGCTACAATTAGACCACTTCCCAAATACTTGCCAAATACTCATATTGGCCCTGGAGTTAGGATAGATAAAGAAGGAAAAGAAGCTTTTATAGGTGTTTCAGTTGGCTTTTAAATAAGGTATTATGATAGTATGAATATTGATGATATTAAAAAATTAGTAGACGAACATATTGATTTAATTACGATTGACGCTAAGGGATTAGCCCAAAGTCGTGAAAGAGCTGCTAAATTTCTAG
>JABAOF010004376.1_pt1 | contig 58454 bp, 53 predicted proteins | sample 7062171 | NCBI WGS metagenome assembly JABAOF01 (sample SAMN14538628, study PRJNA623070) | marine sediment metagenome | biome: marine biome [ENVO:00000428]; feature: marine pelagic biome [ENVO:01000023]; material: deep marine sediment [ENVO:00002113] | place: India: Gulf of Khambhat ... | reverse complement strand
ATTCCGCATTACCATTCTTGGGATTGTTACAGGATCTTCTCGATGGGCATGTACTCCAGCGAAAAAGCCTCTGCCACCCCTTTGCACGTTATCTGACCCCTGTGGGTGTTCACGCCGTTTTTCAGGCCCTGGTCTTTGCGCACGCAGGCGATTACGCCGGAGGATGCCAGCTTTTTTAGATAGGGGAGGGTCATGGAAGTCAGCGCCCTCGTGGAAGTCAGCGGGACGGCCGATGGCATGTTCGTCACGCAGTAGTGCACCACGCCCTCTTCAGTGAAGTACGGATCCGCAAGGGTAGTGGGGCGTGATGTTTCGGCGGCGCCTCCCTGATCTATGCTGATGTCGACGATACAGGCTCCCGCCTTCATGGCCGAGACCAGCTCCCTGGTCACCAGCCGGGGCGCAAGGTATCCGGGCACGAGAACGGTGAGCACGAGGAGGTCCGAGCGCTCAACCTCTCGGGCGAGAGATTCCCTGCCGGACAGGAGGGTCTTTGCTTTTTGCTGGGTTAAATCCCTGACGTGCTCCAGCTTTTCCGGAAGGATGTCCAGGACGGTGACGTCTGCGCCCATTCCCGATGCAACGCGGGCTGCCATCCTCCCGGAGGTGCCCGCCCCCACGATGGTCACGGCTGCCGGTTTCGTCTCCGGGAGCCCCGTGAGGAGGACGCCCCTGCCGCCCTTCGGTTTTTCAAGGCCCGTGGCGCCTGCCTGGATGGAGAGGGCACCGGCGATCGCGCTCATCGGCCGCAGGATGGGGAGGTTCCCCTTCTCGTCGGTCACCGTCTCGTAGGCCAGCCCCGTCACCCTTTTATCCAGGAGGGTTTTGGTGAGGTTGAGATCCGCCGCAAGGTGGAGGAAGGTGAAGATCGTCTGGCCCTCTTTCAGCAGATTGTATTCCGCGGGGAGGGGCTCCTTCACCTTGGCGATGAGCTCTGCCCTGTCCCAGATGGCCCCGGCGTCCAGGATCTCTCCGCCCGCCTCTTCGTATTCCCTGTCGCTGAAGCCCGCCCCCGCACCCGCGTTTTTTTCGATGAGGATCCGGTGCCCGTCGGACGCAAGTTCGCGGGCCCCGCCGGGGGTCATGGCCACCCTGTTTTCATGGGCCTTGATCTCTTTTGGAACGCCGATAATCATCCCGGGTCTTCCTCCTTATAGTTTAACGCGTTTATTTTCAAAAGAATATCGAGAAGGAGGGGCGCCCGGATACGGGTGGAGAACGTTATCGATGCCGCCCGGAAGCCCCGCGCGAGGGCGCACAGGCAGTTCAGGTCGATCCCCCTTTTTTCGCTCGAAACCAAGAGGCCGGTGTCCGCGGTGATCCGGGCAATTGCCCTTGCGAGCGGGGAGTGGGTACGGTACCCGGTCAGGGTGGCCAGGGAGCGCGGTACGGAGCACTCCCGCTCGCCCCGTCTTTCCGAGAAACAGAGGAAGATGCAGGGTGCGCCGAGGAGGTATCTGCGGTACCGGGAGAGAAACGCTCTCGTCTGGGAGTGGCTTTCCGTGACCACCACGACCCACGATCGGAATCGCCGGTCGCCGGTAAGCCCCGTAACGACCGTTTCCAGCTTTTCCTGAAGGTGGCCGTCAGGGCCGCTTTCGTCCCGATAGAGCCCCCGAGAGAAGAGACCCGCCGCGGCAAGCGCCGAACCTGCGGCGATAGCAAGCGGATGGATGTCGATGACGATGAGCCTGGCGATCGAAGAGAGAAAGAGGGTTGCCCCCCCGAAGAAGCCGATCCGGTAGAGGGTCCGTTTTTTTTTTCGGCCTTCGTCTCCGGGTGATGCGGAGAGGAAAAAGACGGCACCGGGACTTTCCGGCTCCCCCCTTTTCCCGGGTGAACCAAAAAGGATGCTCTTTCTTTTTCCCGACAGCCTGTTCAGGATCGGAAAGGTGTACGCGTCCAGTATGTTGACGGTAACCCCGAGAGACAGGAGAAGGAAGGCGCCCGTCCGGCTGCCCGCGAACAGAAGCAGCCCCCCGGCGAGGTATGCGGCAAAGGCCGCTGCGGGAGTCACGAACTCGCTGTTCGGGATCATCATCGTTTTCGGATAGAAACGCGCGTTTTCCTTCATCCTGGTCAAGGTAAATTCCCGGCCCCTGAACGTTTTTTTCCCCTTGTGGCAATTATAATAGAATATTAAGTCTCAATAAGCGAACAAGGGGGGGATATGAAGAAAAAGCGTGTGTTTGTCACCAGGAAGTTGCCGGGGAGGGCCTTTGACGAGCTGCGTGAATCTTGCCACGTGGTCAACATGCCGGGGGAAGGAACCCTCGAGAGGAAGGAGCTTTTGCACGCGCTTACGGAGGTTGACGGAATCGTGTCCACCCTCGCCGATCTCATAGACGTGCGGGTCATGGAAAAAGCGGGAAGCCGCCTTGCAGTGGTTTCGAATTACGCCGTAGGATACAACAACATAGACGTGCAGGAAGCCACCAGGCGGAAAGTTATCGTGTGCAATACGCCCGATGTTTTGACCGATGCCACGGCCGATATGGCTTTTACCATGCTTCTTGCAATCGCGAGGGACCTTGCCGGGGCGCACAATTTTACCGCCGGCGGTAACTTCCTGGGGTGGGACCCCTACCTCTTCCTGGGAGTGCCCGTGTGGGGCAAAACGATCGGCATCGTCGGCATGGGAAAGATCGGGTCCGCCATCGCCAGGAGGGCCCTGGGCTTCGATATGAAGGTGCTCTACCACAACAGAAACAGGGTTGATCCGGGTCTGGAAAAGGAGCTCGGCGCCGGATACAGAAGCCTCCCGGAATTGCTCGGGCTTTCTGATTTCGTCGTGCTGGCGGCATCCCTGACCGATGACACCCGGGAGATGATCGGAAAAGATGAGATCGCCCTGATGAAGCGGGAGGCGTGCCTGATAAATATCTGCAGGGGGGAGGTCGTCAGGGAGGCAGATCTCGTCGATGCCCTGAAAAAGGGCGTCATACGGGGGGCCGCGCTCGACGTGTACGAGAAGGAGCCGGAGATCCACCCGGGCCTCTTCGGCCTTCCAAACGCCGTTCTCCTTCCCCACATAGGCAGCGCGACGAGAGATGCTCGGGAGGATATGGCCCGGCTCTGCGTGGATAACCTGCTGGCCGTGCTTCGCGGGGACAGTCCACCCGCGGGTGTCAACGCCCATCTCATCTGAGCACGTGGCCGCCTATCAGGGGAGGATAAGGGAGCGCAGGTTTTTCCTGAAGTGTTTCCTGAACGGGATTTTCACGTCCCCCAGGAAGGAGGCAAGCGTCATGGAGCCGTATGCGGTCACCGATATATCCAGGTTTTTTGCCGCCCGGGAAAGGGAGCGTATGATCGGCTCGAGGGAAACGGTTACGGGGATATCGATGTTGCTCGTCATATCGGGGGGGATCTCGATAAGTTCCGATTTTTCTCCCGATGCGAGGATTTCCTCCCCCGCCGTAACGGTGTAGGTCAGGTATTTGGCTTTTATGGAGAAGGCGTTCGGGTTGTTCACTTCGAGGGTAACGGTGAGGGGTATGGCGGCAAGAGACGCGTGAGGGGGGTTTTCCTCAAACATCAGCGAGATGACCCGCACTTGTGGTTCGCGGAAGGTTTGCTTCACCAGTGTCGAGCACCCCGGGGTTATGAGCAGCACAGCGATGAGCACGGTTAAAAAATGTCGAAGCGATAAGTGAGGCCTGTTCCGGAACATGCTGAGAATAGACGAGATAAGAATGCCCGCATGTTTGCCCGAGGTATCGCTTACGGATGGCATATCCTCGATTATAGGGGTTCCGGCGGGGGAGATAAAGGAGTTATATGTCGTCAGGGAGAGCATCGACGCGCGAAAAAAGAAGGGTGTTTTTTTCGTTTACAACGTAATAATCGCCCTCTCGGACGGAAACCTTGAGGAGAAGATAGCCGGGAAGGGTAAGGCAAGACTGGTCGCGGGGCTCCCTCACCCCTACCGGCTGCCCGCGGTGAATGCCCGTATCCCCGAATACCCGGTGGCCGTGGTGGGATGCGGCCCGGCGGGGCTTTTCGCTTCCTATACCCTTGCACACTTCGGTTTCCCCGTCGTTTTGATCGAGAGGGGGAAGAAGGTAGAGGAGAGGGCAAGGGATGTGTCACGGTTCTGGAGGGAGGGCGTCCTTAAAAAGGAGAGCAACATCCAGTTCGGCGAGGGTGGGGCGGGCACCTTTTCCGACGGAAAGCTCACGACGAGGATGAGGGCACCGGAGGCGCGCTTGGTCATCGATACGTTCAGTGAACTGGGTGGGGGACCGGAGCTGGTAAGGAAGGCGAAACCCCACATGGGGACGAACCGGTTGAGAAAGGTGGTCCGACGCTTCCGGGAGCGGCTCTCCCGGATGGGTGTTGATTTTCTCTTCGAAAGTGCGGTGGTCGATGTGCGGGTATCCGGGGGCGGGGTGGCCGGGTTGCTCATCGACAGCGGTGACGAGATTCCGGTGAGAGAGGTTGTTTTTGCCCCGGGCCACTCGGCGCGGGACAACTACCCCATGCTCGAGAGAAGAGGGGTCGCCCTCGAGGGGAAACCCTTCGCGGTCGGGATACGGGTCGAGCATCCCCAGCCCCTCATTGATGAGATCCAGTACGGGGAGCATGCGGGGTGCGGCTGCCTTCCCCCTGCCGATTACCGCCTTGCCGTGACCACGTCGAGGGGCAGGGCGGTCTACTCCTTCTGCATGTGTCCGGGGGGTTTCGTCATCCTCTCCTCATCGGAGGGCAGCGACCTCGTGGTAAACGGGATGAGCCCCACCAGGAGAATGACGGGCTACGCAAACAGCGGCATCGTCGCTGCCGTGGGTCCGGAAGATTACGGGAGAGGCATTTTTGACGGGATCGCGTTTCAGCGCAAGCTCGAACAGTCGCTGTTCAGGGCGGCGGGTGAGCGGTATGGGCTCGTCTCATCCTCCCTTACTCACTTCCTGTCACGCCAGGGAAAGATCGAACCGGCGGCGGGAAGGTGGGCAGGGGGGGAGAGGATTGCCGGTGACCTGAGGAGGGCCCTCCCGTCGAGTCTTTATGAGGACCTCGTGGAGGGGATCGGGCGTTTCGACAGGAGGATGAAAGGCTATGTCAGCGAAAGTGCCAACGTCTACGGCGTGGAGTCCCGGACTTCGTCTCCCGTGCGGATCACCCGGGGGGCCGGCATGGAGTCCATATCCCTGAGAGGTTTCTATCCCGCCGGGGAGGGAGCCGGATATGCGGGAGGGATCGTCAGTTCCGCCGTGGACGGGATACGGGCCGCTATGGCCATCGTGCGCACATACCAGAGGTAGTGTCCTGACTCCCGGTTTCCGATTTCCTGGGGAATAAGAGATAAAGTTACAATTTCTGATTTCTCATTTAATAACAGGCTATTTTTCATTCGGAGGCATACCGGCCGTCTATTCGGGAATCACTCTTTTTCCCCGGTCCTGCTCGGGAGTCAGCTGCAGAACCCAGGGACTACCTTAGAGTGTAAAGGGTGGCTGACCTTGCAAGATGATCTTTCCTGGCTTAAAATACCGTGAACGCCATAACTGATGCCGGCTGCAGATTTTCCATACCCCTGGGTCCTACCAGTGGTAACATGCATGCAGACGAACTTTCGAGGAGAAAAAAACATGATGAAATACCTATTTACGGCTGTACTCACCACAACGCTTCTTTTCGGCACCGCCCGTGCGGAGGATAAAACTGAACTGAAAGAGGAAAAGGACAAGGTCAGCTACAGCATCGGTTTTCAGGTTGGCAGCGACTTCAAACGCCAGGGGGTTGAACTCGATCCGGAAATCCTCGCGAGAGGCGTTCAGGATGCCCTGACAGAATCCGAGCCCGCGATGACCCGTGAGGATATGAGCAGCACGCTGGCCGACCTGAGAGAAAAGGTCATGGCGGCACAGCAGGAGGAGATGAAGAAGGCGGGCGAAAAGAACCTCGCAGACGGGAAGGCGTTCCTGGCAGAGAACGGGAAGAAGGAAGGTGTCACGACCACGGCGAGCGGCCTCCAGTACAAGGTAATGAACGAGGGAGAGGGAGACCCGCCGAAGGCGACGGACACCGTCACCGTCAACTACCGGGGGACGCTCATCGACGGAACCGAGTTCGACAGCTCCTACAAGAGGGGGCAGCCGGCAACCTTCCAGCTGAACCGGGTGATCAAGGGCTGGACGGAGGGGCTCCAGCTCATGAAACCGGGGGCGAAGTACCAGCTCTTCATACCCCCCGAGCTTGCCTACGGGGAGCGCGGCGCCGGGCAGGTAATCGGGCCGAACAGCACCCTCATCTTCGAGGTGGAGCTCATATCGGTCGAAGCCACTGAGACCAAATAGGCAGTTTCAGCTGTATTACGGATTGTGGAATTAAGCAGTCCCGGGTCCCGGGAAACCAGTTTCTCGTTTCTGGTTTCTCGTTTCTCGTTGAACCGGAAACTGTTATTATTCAGCACCCAGCACTACCATTCCGTTTCTGGTTTCTCGTTTCTGGTTTCTCGTTAACCGGAAACTGTGAACTCTGAACTGTTTTCATTCCGCATTCCGAATTCCGCATTCCAAATTACCACGGATATATGTTTTTAAACAAAGACTCTCACTCCTCATCCCTCTTCACGTAGAGGAACCGGTTGAACATCCGCTGGTAGTCGGACCAGGTCTCGTCCCCTTCCGATTTCTCGATGACGGAGAGGAAGGAGCTCACCTTGGAATCCAGGTTCTCCACGAAGTGGACGATCAGCGCCTCCAGGGTCTTTGGGCGCTTCGGCGACCCGTATTCCAGCTCTCCGTGGTGGGAGAGGATGATGTGCTTGAGAAGCATCTCCTTCTCCTCGCCGAGAATTTTTTTCCGCTCCTCGACTTTCGACACCATCTCCGCTCCCATGACGATGTGGCCGATCAGTTTACCCTCGTCCGTGTAATCGATCGCTTTGTCGTAAGACAGCTCGTGAATCTTCCCGATATCGTGCAGGATCGCTCCCGCAAGGAGCATGTCCCTGTTTACCCCGGGATAGTGGCTGGAGAGGAAATCGCATATCGTGGCGACAGAAAGGATGTGCTCGAGGAGGCCGCCGATGAACTCGTGGTGGAGAATTTTACCCGCCGGCGCCGTCTTTACCCTNNTCATCTGCCAGGGATTCGATGAGCCCGCTCAGGCCCTGCCACATCTCGTCGATCGACTTCGTCGTGGAGGCGAGGAAGTCGCCGGGGTCGACCTCTTCCGCTTCGACCCTCGTGAGATTGAGGATCTTCACCTGGTGTTTTCCCTGGTGTGTCACGAGAGAACCCGATACCTGAACGTAGTCGTTCGATCCAAAACGGGATGATATCTCTTCCACGTTATCCCACACCCGGCCGTCGATCTCCCCCGTCGCATCCTTGAGCGTGATGCTCAGGTAGGGTTTCCCCGCATTCGTCTTCAAAAGCGATTTGCTCGTGACGAGGAAGTTGTCCGAAAAGATCAGGGCACTTTCCATATTTTTCAGGTCCCTGATGAACAGGCTCTTTCCCATCGCGTTCCTCCCATCGGGTGCACCCCTTGAGTATACAACAATATGTGTCGGGGCAGAAAACTATCCATATTGTTTGTCCCGGGAAACCAGTTTCTCGTTTCTCGTTTCTGGTTAAACCGGAAACCGTAAACTGTAAACGGTGAACTGTTTTCATTCCGCATTCCGCATTCCGCATTGCTCTTGCAGCAGGGCTCTCCCTATGGGCATGAAGAAGGTTTTTCGTTACCCGCCACGCGATGGTGCTACAATTCATTTTTAAACCGGATGAAACTGCCCTGTGGAGATGGTATATGGAGAAGGCGCACATCGTCCTGTTCTTCCTTGCCCTTTTTCTCTACGGCGTGGATGCGGGATTCAGGCTCTTCGGAGTCGATGGAGACAAGAATATCCTGAAATCACCCCTTGCAGCCGCATTCGGGATGCACACCCTTTTCCTTGCTCTCAGGTGGGGGGTTTCCCGTCACGCCCCCTTCGCCGGGATGTTCGAGAGCATAAGCTTCTACGTCTGGTCAACGGCGCTTGCCGTGTTTGTCTACTTCAGGAGGGCCGTTCCACGGGAAGTGAGGAAGGAGGTCACCTACGCATCCCTCATCTGCCTTCTCTTCATGGCCGTTGCGTCGCTGTCCCCGAAGGGAGTCGTGCCGGCTTACCCGGCCCTGAAAACCCGGTGGTTCGAGATCCACGTGGGGCTCTCCTTTCTCTCCTACGGCCTCTTCACCGTCGGGTTCTGCTCCTCCCTGGCGTGGGACAGGGAAAAGCCGGGGAGGTATTTTTCCCTCTGTGAGAGCGCGTCCCTGATGGGGTTTTCCCTCTTTTCCGCCGGCATGGTCGCCGGCGGGATCTGGGCGTACTACGCGTGGGGCTCGTACTGGATATGGACGCCGAAGGAGATCTTTTCCGTCGTGCTCTGGGTTTTTTACGCCAGCGCCCTTCACGCCAAGTTCGACGGCCGCTTCGGTCTTCGCTTCATCCGCGCCCTGTCTTTCGCGGGATACTTCGTGATGCTCTTCACCTACCTGGGGGTTTCCGTGCTCCTGTCGAGCAGCCACAGTTTCCGATGATGGAGGTGCGATGAAGAGGCTCTGGGAATTCATAACGTCCCATTACCTGTGCGTCTACACCGGCATCGCATTTGTCGGCGGCGGCCTCTTTCTCTCCCTCCAGATGGGATGGGACGGGGACTACTTCAAGAACATCGATCACGGGATCCTGCTTCAGTGGCTGGCGGAAAAACAGGGCGCCGGGATTACGGCCTCCTCCATCGCCTTCCTGCTGATCATCCTGCTCACGGCACTGCTCTTTCTGAACGCGCTTTTTTGCACCCTGCAAAAGGTGTATCACCTGGTGAGGGAGGGGGGGGCGTGGAGGAGGTACCTTCCCCACGTCATGCACGCAGCCTTCCTGGTGGTGGTGACGGGGCATCTCGTGAGCTCCCTCTCCGGGGACAGGGTGAGGTCGATCCCCGTGTTCGAGGGGAGCTTTGCCCGCGTCGTGGGGACTCCCTACAACCTGAGAGTGCACGGCGTGGTCCTGAAATTGTCAGATAGGGGGTACCCAGCCGATTTCTCTGCTGATATAACTCTACTTAAGGGTACCGAGGCCGTTGCCGAAGGATCGGTCAGGATCAACCACCCTCTTTTGTACGGAGGGTATGGCGTGTACATAAAGAACGCGGGAATGGACAGGCTCGGAAGAAGGTACGTCTTCTTCGACGCCAACAGGGACGATGGGGCCGGCATAGTCCTTGCCGGGGCGCTTCTCTTTACCCTTGCCAACCTGCTCTACATCCTTCCCCATCGGAGAAAGGCACGGGAGGTTGATGGTGAGGCCTCTTGAAAAGGGTGACCGGGTAGCCATAGTCGCTCCCGCATCGCCGGTCGAGGGAGAACTGCTCGATCGGGGCATTCGCGTCCTCGAGGCGAAAGGGCTGTCCGTCGAGTGCACCGGTACCATCCTTACCCGGAGCGGGTACCTGGCGGGAAGCGACGAGAGAAGGGCCGAGGAGATAAATTACTTCCTGGCAAGGGACGATGTCCGTGCGATTTTCGTGGCCAGGGGCGGCTACGGCATTCTCAGGATACTGGACCGGATCGACTTCAACGCCCTCGTTGACGATCCCCGCCCCATCATCGGCTTCTCAGATTCCACGGCGCTCCTTTCCTATGTGTCCACCCGGCTGGGAATTCCCTGCTTTCACGCCTGCATGCCCGCAACGGAAGCCGCCCTCCAGGAGGATGTCTGCCACACGGACCTCCTCATGAGGATCCTGCGAAACGAGATCTCCTACCCCTTCACGATGTACGACAATCTTTCAAGCGTGTCCTTCTCCGGGCTGGCGAGGGGGAGAATGTTCGGGGGAAACCTTTCGGTGCTCTGCTCCCTGATGGGGACGCCCTACGAGCCCGATTTCGAGGGGAAGATCCTCTTCCTCGAGGAGGTCGATGAAAAGGCATACCGGGTGGACCGCAAGATGACCCAGCTCCGGCTCTCCGGAAAGCTGGAGCAGCTGGCGGGGGTGCTCATGGGTCGCTTCGTTCCCATTTCCGGCGGCGACCCCGCCCTCCTCTCAAAGATCGTGGCCGGCGAGTGCCAGACGGCGGGAGTACCTCTCTTCACGGGATTTCCCGCGGGACACCGGGGCGAAAACATGCCGCTTACCTTCGGCGTGACCGGGGAGATCGTCACCGAGGGGGGGAGGGCGAGGCTGCAGGTACTCGAACCGCCATTCGACGGATCAACGGAACCATGAAGGAGATTTCGCGGATACTTGGAGAGGGCATCGACGGAGGCCTGTTCCAGGCGGCGACCTTCCGCGCCTTCGACCGGGATAAGACCCTCCTCGAGGTTGCCGCGGGGGGGTGCGCCGTCTCCTCCATCTTCGATATCGCCTCGATTACGAAGGTCTTCACGGCCCTCATTTTTGCCCGGCTTCAGGCGCGGGGCGTTGTGCGGGCAGAGGACAGGCTCCGGGACCTCGACTGTGTTGAACCACCTGCCGACAAGGGGGACATTACGCTCCTGTCGCTCCTGGCGCACACGTCGGGCCTTCCCGGCTACGTCCCGTTCTACCGGCTTTTTGCGGGCGAGGGGGGAGCGATCGAGCCCGCAGGGAGGAGTGAGGCGTATGGAAGGGTGGTGGCGGAGATCATGGACACCCCCCTCATGTCTCTACCGTTGGAGTCGATCCGCTACAGCGACCCGGGGTACATACTTCTCGGATTTATCGTCGAGCAGCTTGCGGGGACATCCCTCGATCAGCTCATGGAGGAGCTGGTCACCGCTCCGGCGGGCCTTGCCGACACCTGCTTCCGGCCCCTCGGCAGGTATCACGAGTGCGAGACGGGAAGGTTCGTGTCATCCGGGGCCTGTCCCCACCGGTCACGGGAGGTGGTGGGTGAAGTGGAGGATATGAACTGCTACGTCCTCGGCGGCGTCTCCGGTCACGCGGGGCTCTTTTCCACCGCTTACGATCTGGAAAAGCTGGGCAGGGAAATTATCCGCGCCCGGTCAGGACAGAGTGGGGTATTCGACGCGGGGGAGGCGGCGTTCCTGCTGAGGGAGGAAAGGGACGCGCGCGGTTCCCGGCGCAGGGTGGGCTTCGACGTCCCGTCGGGGGCAGGTTCCCTTGCCGGGAGATATTTTTCCGAGGACAGCGCTGGCCACCTGGGGTTTACCGGCGTGTCGGTCTGGCTCGACCTGGCCAAGGAGACGGGAATGGTGCTGCTGGCCAACAGGGTGTATCGCAACGGGGACAGGGAGGAGTTCAACGGCCTGCGCAGGAGGGTCCACGACGCCGCGTGGGAGCTGCTTGCATCATGAGGGGGAAGGTCTACATGATAGCCGTCGGCGGTGTGGGGATGTCGGCACTTGCCCACCTCTTCAAGGAGTCCGGCTACGAGGTTTCGGGATCGGACAGGGCGGTGTATCCACCCGTAAGCGACTTTCTGGAGCAGATCGGCGTGCCCGTGCGCACCCCCTTTTCTGCCGGCAACGTCCCTCGCGATGCCGACTTCGTTATCGTCGGGAACGCGGTTTCCGCGGACAACCCCGAAGTGGTGGAGGTTGCCGGGTCGGGCATGAGGGTCTACTCCCTCCCCTCGGCGCTGTCAGAGCTCTTCATGAAAGACACCTTTCCCGTGGTGGTTGCCGGGACGCACGGCAAGACCACGACCACGGCGATGGTGGCGCACCTGCTCTGCCATGCCGGCCTCGACCCCTCCTTTTTCGTCGGCGGCATACCCCTCAACTTCGGCTTCCCGGCGCGGGCGGGGAGGGGGGAGCATTTCGTCATCGAGGGGGACGAGTACGACAGCGCCTATTTCGACAAGAAGGCGAAGTTCTACCACTACATGCCCCGCTGCCTCCTTCTCACCAGCCTCGAGTACGACCATGCCGACATATACCCGGACCTTGCAGCGGTCAGGGATGCCTTTTTCGACCTCGTCCGGATGGTGCCGGAAGAGGGGCTCATCGTAGCCTGCAGCGACTATGAGCACGTCCGCAGCGTGCTCGAGGAGGCGCGCTGCAGGGTGCTCACCTACGCCACGCGCACGAGGGATGCCGATATTTTCATCGAGCCCCTTGCCGCGGAAGGGGGAGAGGCGAGGGGAGGTGTCTTCTGGGGGGAGCGCACCTTTAAGGTCGGCGTGGGGATACCCGGGGTGCACAACATGGCGAATGCCGTCGCCTCCGTCGCATGCGCGGTGGAGCTGGGGGTCCCCCTCGGAAAGGCCCTCGAAGCCATGAGGGGCTTTCTCGGGGTGAAGAGGAGGCAGGAGCTTCTGGGGGAGGCCGGCGGGATCCGTATCGTAGACGACTTTGCCCACCACCCCACGGCGGTGAGGGAGACGATAGATGGGGGACGGTCATTCTACCGGCCCGAAAGGCTCGTGGCTATTTTCGAGCCGCGGTCGAACACGTCGAGGAGGAACATATTCGAACGGGATTTTGCCGAGGCCCTGGCACGGGCAGACCTCGCCATCATCTGCCCTCCCCATAACCCCACGGCCATACCGGAGAAAGAGCGGTTCTCCCCGGAGCGGGTTGCCGCGCTCATTGCCGGCATGGGGGGAAAGTCCCTTGCCTTCGACGATCTCGCCCGGATTCCCCCTTTCCTGGAAAAGGAGGCACGGAAGGGGGACCTGTTGCTCTTCATGTCCAACGGGGACCTGGGAGGGATCCAGAAGACGACGTACCGCCTGCTCAAAAAGGGAAGTATAATTTCGGATAGAGGAGAAAACCCGGAGGATAGCCATGATCGATAAGATACAGCACCTCGGTATAGCGGTAAAAGACCTGGACCGTGCCGTTGCTTTTTTCAGGGATGTCCTGGGCCTTCCCTTCGAGGGGTACGAGACGGTGGATGAGCAGAAAGTGAAAACGGCCATGTTCAGGGTGGGGGAAACGAAGGTGGAGATCCTTGCTTCCACTTCGCCCGATGGGCCCGTTGGCAGGTTCCTCGAGAAGAGAGGCGAGGGGGTCCATCACGTCTGCTTCAAGGTCGCAGACATCGACGGGGCGATTTCCCGGACCAGATCGATGGGGGTAAAGATGATCGACGAGACCCCGAAGAGCGGAGTGCACGGCACCAGGGTTGCCTTCCTGCATCCCAAGGACACCTTCGGCGTTCTGATGGAGTATGCCCAGGAGGGGGAGTGATGGAAGGGCGATGGTAGTGCGGAGGAAAAACAGTTTACGGTTAACAGTTTCCGGTTAAAAGTTTCCGGTTTCCGGTTAACGGTTGACGGTTTCCGGTTGAACGAGAAACCAGAAACTGCATTGATGATTGAAGGGGACCGGGGGAAAACAACAATCACCATTGCCAAACTGCTCCCTGAAGCAGTGAGAAACCGATTTTTCAAGCGTTGAGCGAGATCGAAATTTGGACAAAAAAGTATACCTGCTCCTGTGTTTTCACAACCACCAGCCGGTGGGGAATTTCGACCACGTGATGGAGGAGGCCTTCGAGAAGGCCTACTTCCCCTTCCTCAAGATGCTTGCCGGTTTTCCCGAGGTCAGGGTTACCCTTCACTATTCCGGGTACCTGCTCGACTGGCTGGCGGAGCGCAAAGAGGAGTTCATGACGCTCCTTACCCGGGTCGTCGAGAGGGAGCAGGTCGAGATCCTGGGCGGCGGGATGTACGAGCCGGTCCTGCCCCTTTTGCCGGAGCGGGACAGGGCGGGCCAGATCGAGAAAATGGCGGAAAACCTGGGGGGGCTCTTCGGACCAAGGCCGAGGGGCATCTGGGTTGCCGAGAGGGTCTGGGAGCCCGAGCTTGCCATGACCCTCCGGAAGGCAAAGGTGGAGTACCTTCCCCTGGATGATTATCATTTCGCAAGGGCCGGCTGGAAAAGGGAGGAGTTGACCGGGTATTTCATCACCGAGTACAACGGCTTTCCGGTGAAGGTTTTCCCGGGGCTCGAGCGCCTCAGGTACACCATCCCCTTCGAGGACCCCCAGAAAACGGTCGATTTTCTGCGGGAAATCGCAGAGGGCGAAGATCCATCCCCTGCTGCGGTGTTTGCGGATGACGGGGAAAAGCTGGGAGTGTGGCCCCACACCCACGAGCACGTCTTCGACGGGGGCTGGCTGAAAAAGTTCTTCGAACTGCTCATCCGCAACAGGGAGTGGCTGAAGACGGCCACTTTCCGGGAATACGCCGAAATGGTTCCGCCGAAAGGGCGGGCTTATCTGCCGGCTTCTTCCTACCCGGAGATGGGCGAGTGGACCCTTCCGCCGGAGGGGGCGAAAAGGTTCGGGAAGCTCTTGAAGAGGAAGCGGGCCGGCACGTTACCCGATGTCGGGAGCTTTCTTCACGGCGGGTATTTCAGGAACTTTTTCGCCAAGTACGACGAATCGAACCAGATGCACAAGAGGATGCTGCTCGTGTCGGAAAAAGTGGAGAAGGCACGGTCGATGGCCGCTGCCCCCGATATCGAGGCGATGCAGGACAGCCTCTACCGCGCCCAGAACAACGATGCCTACTGGCACGGTGTCTTTGGGGGGCTCTACCTTCCCCACCTCAGGGACGCCGTGTACAGAAACCTCCTCAGGGCGGAAAAGATAGCCGAGGGGGTGATCAGGCGGGACCGGAGGTTGTGGACGGAGGTCAAGAAGGGTGATATCGACAGGGACGGCAGGGAAGAGGTGCTCCTGAAAAACCCGAAGGTGACCCTCGTCGTCCATCCCGGGGACGGGGTTTCCGTCAGCGAACTCTCCTTTCTAGAGAGGGAGTTCAATGCCCTGAACGTGCTTACCCGGCGCCGGGAGGGGTACCACCACGGTATCGGCGATGAAAAGGCTCCGCCGGTTTACGGCAAAGGCACCGCCAGCATCCACGATTCGGCGATCCTGAAGGAGGGGGTTTCGGCGCAGGACATCGTCTATGACCGGCACACGCTCCGCTCCTTCCGGGACGAGATATACGGGGCGGGTGCCGATACGGCGGACATCCTGGGAGGTGTTGCCGAACCTCTCTTCGAGAGCGCGGGTGTTCCGGGGAAACCTTCCAGCATGACGAGCCAGGAGAAGGGGGCGCTCAAGGGTGAGTTATCCTGCGCAGCTTCAGATATCCCCCTTGACCTGGAAAAGATCGTCTTCGTCGACGGGGGGCGGGAAGAGGTGAGAACCCGGGTCCGGCTGATCAACCGGTCCGATGACCCCTACTCCTGCCGGTATGGGAGTGTCTGGCACGTGAACTTCCTCGCCCCTGAATCCGATGACCGCTACTTTTTGAGCTATCCCGTCGACTGCCACGAGAACCGCCTCGGCAGGAAGGGCGTTGTTTCCGGGGTAACCACCTTCGGCATATTCGACGGCTGGCAGCAGTTCACGATGTTTTTCGCAAGCAAAAGAGAGTGCGACGTGGTGTACAGTCCCGTCGAGACCTTTTCCCTCTCCGAGGGCGGTATCGAAAAGATCTATCAGGGGTCGCGGATACTCTTTCTCTATGACCTTGCCATTTCCCCGGGGCGATTCGAGGAAATTGAGATGAGGATTTTCCTCGAGAGCGTGTAGCGAGGCGACGCATTCCGGGAAAAAAAACCTTCCGGAGCGTTTTTCATTCTGCGGAAAGGGTGTATAATACATTTTTTCCTGTCGGGACGAAATGTCATGGGAGATCAAAAGGCCACAGAGACGCAGTTCGAGCTTTCAACGGACCTCTACAACCTCGAACAGCTTGAGGAGACGGACCTGTCCCCCTATGACGCCTTTTACCTGGGGAACCCGTACTGCCTGCTTCACAAGGGGAACTTTCTGCTCTCACGGGAGGATACGTGCCGGGCCGCGGACGTATTGAGGGGGGCGGGGAAGAAGATCTACCTGACGACCCCCACGGCTCCCCGGGGGGAGGAGCTTTTGAGGGTGGAGGGGATATTCGGGATCGCACGGGAGATCGAGGCCGATGGGGTTGAGCATCACAACCTGGGTATGGTCTACAAGGCTTCCCGCGAGCTCCCTGAGGTTCCCTCCCATGCCGGTGTTTTCGCAAACATCTACACCCAGGTCGCCGCTTCCCTTCTATCGGATTACGGCGTTGTGAGGGTCAGGCCAAACGTGGAGGTCAGCCTCGAGGAGATGGAGATCATCCAGAGGGAGTCCCCCGTGGCGGTGTCCATAACCCTCCACGGCAAGATCCCCCTCGGCATCGTGGCGGACTGCTTTCTTTTGGAAGAGGGAAAAGAGAATGAGAGCTGCCCGGAAGCCTGCCTGGAGCCCGCCTGGCTGAAGGCCCGTGACTGGACGATCATGCACGTTGGCAGGGGCATCTACTCGGGGCTCGACCAGTGCCTGGTAGAGCATCTGGACAGGATAGTAGCAAAGGGCTTCCGCTGTTTCAGGATCGAAGCGGGTTACGAAAACGGTACCTACCGGAACGGGGTGGGAAAGGTGTACCGGGAGGGCATAGAGAGCGCCCTGTCGGGGAGATTTTCCGCCCGTGCCGGCTGGAGGGAAACCCTCGAGATGCACACGCGCCTCGGTTTCTGCAACGGCTACCTCTTTGGCCGCTCCGGGCGCGTGTATATAGGCGAAGGGGAGGAAATTCCCCGCTAAATATGGTAAAATAAAACGTTGAATCCAAAGGGGGTGTCACTGAAATGGTGGAGCTTCTCGCATCAGGGGGGTCTTTCGATATGGTGAAAGCCTGTGCCGATAACGGCGCTGATGCAGTGTACGTGGGGGCCTACGGGTGGTCGAGAAGACGCTCCATGTATGAGATGAACGACGATACCATCAAAAAGTGCGCCGACTACCTTCACGGGAAGGGCAAAAAGATTCGCGTTGCGATAAACACCCTTCCCCATTCCGATGAGGTTGGTTCCTTCCTCGATAAGGTTGCAACGTTTGCATCCTACCCAATCGACGATATAATCCTTACCGACCCGGGCCTGATGAGGGTCACGAAGGAAAATTTCCCGGAAATATCAATCCATGCCAGTGTCGGCTGCACCATCGTGAACTACTTCGATGCACGTTTCTACCGCGAGGCGGGGGCATCGCAGGTGGTGACCGAGTGCAGGATGCCCTTGAAATGCCTGGGGAACCTCAAGAAGAAAGCGGGGGTGGGGGTCGAGGTCCTCGTCCACGCAACTACCTGTAACACCTTCCTTGGACGGTGCACCATGTCCTCCTACACGAAGTTCGATCATGCAGAAGACGAGCACGGGAAAAGGCATTTCGAAGGGTCTCCAAACAGGGGCGGGCTCTGCTACAGGATATGCCTGACAACCTGGGAAGTGGAGCGACCGGGCTGGCACCGGGAAGAGGGCATCGTGCTCAGGAACAGGGCCTATTTCATCTTCGACGATATTCCCGACCTGATCGATGCCGGCGTGGATACCCTCAAGATCCAGGGAAGGGAGTACTCCACATCCCTCGTGGGGAGCATGGTGGGTCTCTACCGAAGGGTCATCGATGGCTACCTGGAAAATCCGGCCGGCTTCCGAATCCGCCCGTTCCGGGACCGTCTCGAAGAGCTGAAATATGTCAGGGATGTGGAGCGGCGGGAAAAGACGAGCGCCCTCATCTCCGAGGCAGCAAACTAAAATCCGTTCACAGCTTACCGTTTACCATTCATAGTTTACGGTTTCCGGTTGAACGAGAAACGAGAAACGAGAAACTGGTTTCCCGGACCTACCGACTCCATCCTTAACCATTTGCCGTTCATAGTTTACCGTTTCCGGTTTCCGGTTGAACGAGAAACTCGAAACGCGAAACCAGAAACGAGAAACTGGTTTCCCGGAACTCGTTTTAATGTGCCACATCCCCCATATGGAAGTACTCCTCCAGCGCCCGCTCGAGCACCAGGGATGGCTCGATCTTCTGCTCCCGGCAGAAATCACTCAGCCGGGAAAAGAGATGTTTCGAGAGCTGGATCTCGAAGCGGATTTTTTCCTCCCCTTCCCCCCTTTTTCTCCGCACGGTTCCTCCCGGAATTATAAAATTTTTTGAATGCCTCTCTACCGGTCCGGGTTTTTCTCCGCCATGCCCTCCATCATCCCGGCAGATTGAAGACCTGTATCACCATTATCAGGATATAGTGTATCGGTTACGGACTGTCGTTCATAGCCCCCAGTTTTCAGGCCGCGGTCGGGGGGGGGAACCCTGGCGGTTCATGTGTCAGGCGGGGAAATTGCAAGTAGCGATTTTAAGAGTTTTTTGGTATTAATCCTTTATTGTGTGGAAACGGGGTGGAGGTTCCGCTGCATGGAAAATATACGTTCCATCGGCCTTCTCGCGGGGAGACTGTTCATCGCACAGATATTTCTCTTTTCGGGGGTGCGCAAGATATTCAACTTTTCCCAGACCGTCCAGTTCATGGCGTCCCACGATATGCACGCGGTGCCGATGTGGCTCGTTCTGGCCATACTGGTCGAATTGGCGGGTGGTGCGCTCCTTGTGGCGGGTTTCTTTACCAGGATCGGGGCCCTTTTGCTCCTCATGTTCATGATACCCGTGACGTTCATATTTCACCGTGATTTCAGCGTCTCGCTGCAGGCCGTCATGTTCATGAAAAATACCGCAATTATCGGGGGGCTCTTCATGGTTCTTTGCGCCGGCCCCGGAAAATTCAGCGTGGACGGCAGGAGGAGCCGTGAACGTGGGGGATGAGGTGGCGGTGTTCCCTGTGGTATCATGAGCCGTGCCCGGAGGCGATTCGTATGACCGGGAGGTGAAGGGGTTGTTGCCTGACGCAATACGCTTTGCGGGGAGGTACTGATGCTCGAAAAAATAGTCGTTCCCGTCGGGGGAGAGGAGAAGGTCGGAGAGATCGCCTCGTTTGTAAGCTCCATGGTGTCGAAGAGGCACTTTGCCGTCCACGGCCTCGGTATCGTCGACATCGAGGGGATAGTCGCGAGTCTGTCGGGGGCTCCGCCCGGGGCTATCGGAATGGCAGATGAGGCGGTGAAAAAGGTCTCCTCCAGCGAGAAGGGGAGATTGAAGGAGTTCGTGACCTCCATGGGGAGGCATTTCGAAAGGAAGAAAATCACCTACACCTTCAAGGTGGCCGAAGGCGACCCCCGGGACGAGATTTTACGGCGCTGCATCGGTTCCGACCTGCTCGTCATCCACAGGGAATCGGTTTTCTCCTACTCGAGGGAGAAAGAGTCCCATGATTTTTTCGCCGACGTGATATCACGGTCGCCCGTTCCCGTTCTGCTTCTTGCCGGGGACAGCAGCAAGCTGCAGGGTAAAACTGTCGGCGTCGCTTCAGATTTCAGCTCCGACGCCTTTCATGCCATTTACGCTTTTTTGCACCTCGGGATTTTTCCCGGGAGCAGGATCGTCTTCTCCCACGTTTCGACCGGGGAGGGGCCCGAACGAAGGTTTGCCCCCTATCAGGCCTTCTTCCAGCTGCACGGCTTTGAAAACGTCGAGGAAGTGATCCTCAAGGGGGAGAAGGATTCAGCAATCAGGCGGTTTGTCGAAACGGAAAACATTGGCCTCCTCATCATAGGGAAGAGGGGAGAGAGCAAGCTGATGGAGTATCTCTTCGGATCCCTGACCAATGCCCTCATAGATAATCCAGCCTGTTCCCTGTTTATTCACGAATAGGAGGTCATGTTGCGATGAAAACCGGATCTATAAGGAGATTTTCCGCCTGCTTTCTCCTTGCTGCCTTTTTCCTTGCCCTTCCCGCTCTTGGAATCTGCTCGGAAGATGAGCTGGCCCTCGGAAAAGAGCTGTCGGTCCTCTGGGTGCTGCCCTTTGCCGGCCTGCTCCTCTCGATAGCGCTCTTCCCCCTTTTCCGGCCGGCCTTCTGGGCGAAACACTACGGGAAGGTTGCGGCGGTGTTCGGCGCCCCCGTGGCAGCCTATTTTCTCTACCGGGATTATCACACCGTACTCCACACGGGGGCGGAATATACATCCTTCATCGTGCTCCTCGGGGCCCTGTTCATCATTTCCGGCGGTATCCTCCTCAGGGGAAGGATCAAGGGGTCGCCCGTATCCAACTGCATCATCATTCTCATCGGGTCGGTCATCGCCAACCTGCTCGGGACGACGGGGGCGAGCATGATACTCATCAGGCCCCTGATACGGGCAAATCGCTGGAGGAAATCTTTTTCCCACGTGGTCATATTCTTCATCTTCATCGTATCCAACATAGGGGGCTCACTCACGCCGATCGGCGACCCACCCCTCTTTCTGGGGTTTCTCCGGGGGGTGCCCTTCTTCTGGACCCTGAAGAACCTCTGGCACTTCTGGGCCTTCGAGGTTTCACTCGTCGTCGCCATCTTTTTCGTGCTGGACACGATCAAATACAGAAAGGATCTGGAAATGCACGGCCACGAACTCGAGGAGGAAAAGGTACCGTTGAAACTCGTGGGCTCGTACAACTTTCTCCTGCTGCTCGCGGTGCTCGGGGCCGTCTTCGTGAAACCCCCCATACGGGAGGTGATCATGGTCATCGCCGCACTCGTTTCCATCAAGGTAACCCCGAAAGAATTGCGCGATGAAAACGAGTTCACCTACCACCCGATAGAGGAAGTGGCGAAGCTCTTCGCGGGAATCTTTGCGGCGATGATTCCCGCCCTGCTGATTTTGAAGGCCCGGGGTGCCGAGCTCGGCGTTACCGAACCGTGGCAGTTTTTCTGGGCCACGGGGTCCCTCTCCAGCTTCCTGGACAACGCGCCGACCTATCTCACCTTTCTCTCCCTCGCCCAGGGCCTGGGAGCGAACCCCGAAGTCGTCGGGATTCCGACGAAGATCCTGATGGGAATATCGGCCGGCGCCGTCTTCATGGGGGCGAACACCTACATCGGCAATGCGCCGAACTTCATGGTGAAGTCCATCGCCGAGGAGAATGCCGTCAAGATGCCGTCCTTCTTCGGCTACTTCATCTATTCCGTAATCGTCCTGGTTCCCACTTTTATCGTCGTGACCTACCTGTTTCTCCGGTAGAGGGGCAGTTCGGGTTTTTTCGTGCCCCGGAAGCTATTATAATAGATAGAATACCCGCGCCGGATGCGGGGATTCTCTGCCGGGAATGAAGGATGGTGAAGCCACGAAAGGAGGTAGGTCATGATAAATCGAGCCCTGTACGTTGACGGGAAGTGGGTGCGGAAGGGCAAAAAGTTCGACGTGATCAACCCGTACGACGGGTCGGTCGTGGGGAGGGTCCCCTCCGCGACCCCCGATATGGTTTCCGATGCGATCGGTGCGGCACATGGATCGAGAGCGGTCATGGCGGACATGCCCCTGCACGAGCGGGCGCGGATTCTCTCCAGGACGAGCGAGCTGCTGGAGAAGAAAAAAGAGGCCTTTGCGAGGATGATCGCCCTGGAGGCGGGGAAAGCCTGGAAATACGCTATAGGGGAGGTGGAAAGGGCCATCCAGACCTTTCGCTTCGCCGCGGTGGAGGCGTTGAAGATACACGGGGAGACGATACCCATGAGTGCCGCCGCGGGGGCCGAGACGAGGGTCGGCTACTACGACAGGTTCCCCATCGGGGTCATCGCGTCGATTTCCCCATTCAACTTTCCCCTCAACCTGGTGGCCCACAAGATCGCCCCCGCGATTGCCGCCGGGAACACCGTTGTGCACAAGCCGGCCAGCGTAACCCCCATTACGTCGATCATGCTCGTGGAGGTCCTTCTGGAGGCGGGGCTCCCGCCGAAGGCGATCAATCTCGTCGCGGGTTCGGGATCCGTGGTCGGTGACGCGCTGGTCACCGATGACAGGGTTGCCATGGTCACCTTTACGGGCTCACCCACCGTGGGGTGGGCGATAAAGGAGCGCTGCGGAAAGAAAAAGGCGATCCTGGAGCTCGGCTCCAACTGCGGCATCGTCGTGGAGGATGATGCGGATCTCGACTGGGCGATCCCGAGGTCCATCGTCGGGGCCTTCGCCTACTCCGGGCAGGTGTGCATTTCCCTGCAGCGCATCTACGTGAACAAAAAGATTTACCGGAGATTCGTGAAGGAGTTCGTCGAGAGGGCAAAGAAGCTGAGGATGGGGGATCCCCTGAGCCCCAGAACCGACGTCAACCCCATGATAACCCTGGAAGAGGCGAAGCGTGTCGAGGGCTGGATCAAGGAGGCCCGGGACGAGGGAGCCAGGGTCGAAACGGGGGGCGTGCGCAGGGGCAACGTTATCAGGCCGACGGTTCTCACCAGGGTCGACAGGACCATGAAAGTCTCCTGCCTGGAGGTCTTTGCGCCCGTTGCCGTAATCGATTCGTACGAGACCTTCGAGGAGGGTATCGAGAAGCTCAACGACTCCATATACGGGCTGCAGGCAGGCGTGTTCACCAAGGACGTGGACAAGGCGATGTACGCATTCAAGAAGCTCGATGTCGGGGGCGTCATGATAAATGACGTGCCCACGTTCAGGGTGGACCACATGCCTTACGGGGGAGTGAAGAACAGCGGTCTCGGCCGTGAGGGGCTGAAGTTCACGATCGAGGAGATGACCGAGATCAAACTCGTTGTCTTCAACGTTTGATACGGTATGGAGGAGAATATGGCCACGGGTGCAGAGCGGGTGAAGAAGATGCGGGTCAGGTGCCTTTCCGAGGTGTCCTGGAAGGACGACGCGAGGATGCGGCTCGATGTCCGGGAGTCCGGGGGCCTGGGGTCGGACCAGTACGACGTGCGGTGGACGGAGGGGAACGCGGCGGGAGTGATGAACCTCGTCGAGATAACCGACGGCGCCGGGGCCGACAGGAAAATTCTCGTCGATGTGGGATGGGATCACGCCTACGTCGGTGAAGTGCTGAAGCGGGAGGGCGTGGACGAGATGCTGAGGAACGGTGAGATAGACATGGTCTACATCACCCATGAGCACGTGGACCACTTCTTCGCGCTTGGCACCGTCGCCGGGCTCAACCCCGGTGTTCCCGTCGTGATCCCCGAGGGATTCACGGAAAAAGGCCGCCGTATGATCGCGGAGAGCGGCCTTTCCCGGGAGGCCCGGGTCCTGCCCCCGGGGAAGAAGCACGAGCTGTTTCCGGGGGTCTACTCGGCAACCTTCGATGTGCCTATTTTCCTGAAGGTGAGAAACGAGCAGGTCCTCTACGTGGACGTCGAGGGAAAGGGGATCGTGACCGTCATCGGATGCAGCCACCCGGGGATCATCGATATTCTCGAGTATGGGAGAAAGGAGTTTCCCGGGAGGAAAGTTTACGGTGTCTACGGCGGCCTTCACATTTGCCCCTTCGACGAGTGGGAAGCCGAGCACGATACCCTGATCGGGAAGTTGAAGGGCTACGGGGTCGAATTGTACGCCTGCAATCACTGCACCGGCGCGGTGACGGTCCAGAAAATGAAAGAGGCGGGCCTGAACGTGCATCCCGGGACGGGCCGGTTCGGCACGAAGACCAGGGATTATGTCGGTTGCGGAGACGCGGTCGAGTTCTAGGGACGCTTCCTGTGAGAAGCAGGCGAAGCGGGGAGATTAATTTTATTTCAATTTCAATCCATTATTATATAATGGGTGAAAAATCGTCCCGCTGAAGGAGGATATTTGGAGGGCAGTCACCTCATAATACGGGATGAGGAGTTCCGGCAACTGAAGTCCGTTTTGCGCAGGATCCTGCTGGAGTCTCACTCAAAAGTAGTGTTTCTCGTGGATAAGAACGGCCAGCTTCTCTGCTCCGTGGGGGAAGAGGAGGGATACGATACAATGGCCCTGAGCTCCCTGGCTGCAGGGAATATCGCGGCATCGGGGGGGCTTGCCAGGCTCATCGGGGAAAAGGAGTTTTCCATTCTCTTCCATCAGGGCGAGAAAGACAATATGCACATCTCCCTAATCGATAACAGGGTCATCCTCGTCGTCATTTTCGATGCCCGGACCCCCGTGGGCCTTGTCCGCCTCAGGGTGAAGAAGTCGAACCGGAATGTGCTGAGAGTCCTCGAGGAGATCGATGCGCGGCTTCATTTTACCGCTGATGAGGAGATGATCTTCGAGGAACTAACGGACGAGGATATCGACAAACTCTTTAAGTGAAGCGGAGATAAGCCGGGTCTCAATGTCTTTTATCAATTACTCAGCAAGGGAAATCAACTGCAAGATAGTTTACTACGGGCCCGGGTTGTGCGGGAAGACCACGAACCTGCAGTATATTTTCTCGAAGATGCGGCCCGAATCGCGGGGCAAGATGATCTCCCTCGCCACGGAGACGGAGAGGACGCTGTTCTTCGACTTCCTCCCCCTTTCCCTCGGTGACGTGCGGGGGTTCAAGACGAGGTTTCACCTCTACACGGTCCCCGGCCAGGTCTTCTACGACGCGAGCAGGAAGCTGATACTCAAGGGCGTCGACGGGGTGGTCTTTGTCGCAGATTCCCAGATTACCCGGGTGGACGCGAACGTGGAGAGCTTTGAGAACATGAGGGTGAACCTGAAGGAGCAGGGGTATGACCTCGACAGGATCCCCCTGGCCATCCAGTACAACAAGAGAGACCTGGACAACATAGCCTCTGTCTCGGAACTCCATGCTCTCTTGAATTACCGGAACGTCCCCGAGTTCGAGGTGGTGGCGATAAACGGCATCGGTGTGTTCGAGACCTTGAAGGCCATCATCAAGCAGGTCCTGGTGGAACTCAGGAGGGGGGCTGCCAGATACTAGCGGTTCCGGCGCGGCGTATCTCCGTACTCGATCACGGAAAGCCATCGGCGGAAGATCGAAAATTCAGCATACAGCGGCATTGTGACAAAGGGGAGTCGGGAATGTCCGGGTTGACGCAGAAATTCAGGAGCCGGCACCATGGCGGGGGGTGGCTGTGCGGATCCCGGACCCGGGGATGGGGGGCAACGGGGAACTCAGGCCGCCGAACCGTTTTGGACGGAACCGGGAGCGGCAACACGGGGAGGATCTTTGCATGCATGATATAGACAAAGCCATGATTTCGGCGCTGTCGGAGTACATCCGGATCGACACGTCAAATCCGCCCGGGGACTGCAGCGAGGCCGTGCGGTACCTTGGCGAGCTTTTGGCCGGGCTCGGCTTCGAATCTTCCGTGTACGGCATGAGCGAAGCAAAGTCGAGCATCCTGTGCAATATCGGCGGGGACGCCGGTCCCGGGCTGGTCCTGATCCACCACATGGACGTGGTCCCTGCCCGGGAGGAGGAGTGGACATTCCCGCCTTTCCTCGGAGAGGTGAGAGATGGGTATGTGCTCGGGCGGGGGACCCTCGACACCAAAGGACTCGGCATCGCCCAGATTTTCGGTGCACTCAAGGCGTTGAGAGAGAGGGGGAAATTAAACAGGAAGGTGTTCATCGTCGCCAATCCCGACGAGGAGGTGGGTGGCGACGACGGGGCGGGCTACTTCGTGAAGGAGCACGGCGGGGAGCTTTCCGGCTGTTATGGCCTCAACGAAGGGGGCATCGGCGTCCGCGACCTCTTCGGGCCGGGGGACTATTTCCTGATAAACATGTGGGAAAAGGGGCCGTTGTGGCTGAAACTCGTGGCAAGGGGACGGGCGGGCCACGGTTCCCGGCCGACGGAGAAAGACCCCACGGTGCGCCTGGTCAGGGGGCTGGAAAGGCTGATATCCCTGAAAGACGAGCCCGAACTGACGGAACCGGTGAGAAACATGCTGCTGGCGCTTGACGAGCGGGGGGTTATCTCCCTGGACCGTACGGGAAAATCACCCCTTCCCTCTGCGTCCCAGCTTTCCGAGATCGTGTCCTCTGCGCCGGAAATGGAGGCGGTATTCAAGGACACCGTTGCCGTGACCATGCTGAACGCCGGGTTCAAGCCAAACGTCATCCCCGCCGTGGCGGAGGCGTCGATCGACGTGAGGATACTCCCGGGCCGGGATCCCGAAACGGTTTTGGAGAGGATCAGGGAAACCCTGGACGGCCTCGATATCACGGTCGAAGTCCTGTACGCCGCAAACCCTTCGGGGTCGGAGAAGACGGAGTTTTTCGGCCTCATAAGGGATGCACTCGGGGAAGTCTACCCCGGTATGACGGCGCTGCCCTATCTCTCCACGGGATTTACCGATTCCCGCTACTACCGGGCTGCGGGAGTGGTTACCTACGGGCTCTTGCCCTGCCTGATCCCGAAGGAGGAGCTGGGCAGGATACACGGCGTCGACGAGAGGATCTCCGTCGAGTCGGTGATAAACGCGTCGGAGGTCATCAAGCGCATCGTTCTGCGCATGGAGAGCATGTAAGCTAAGCGGCAAACGGCCCGCACCGTTGCGTCCCCCCGAAACTTTACCCCGCGGCGCACCCTCTTATGTAAGGGTGTAAAATAAGAGAAACAACGGTGCCTGGAGGGGAGGAGACATGAAGAAAGACATCGTCCTCGGCGAGATCAAAGATCTGCTCGAAGCCCTTGCCGAAAAGGCCGACAAGGCGAAGGATCTTCTCGGCGGGGATAAACTGAAAGACCCGGATCTCCTGGACCTCCTCGGGAAAATCGGCTCACGTGCGAAAGATGACTCGGTCAGGATGGGGGATTTTCAGGGAGAAGGCATCGCCACCTACGATGTGGTGAAGTTTTTGAACACCATGCTGAAGGTGGAGTACCAGGGTATCTTCGACTACAACCTCCACGCGGAAAACATCCATGACGAGTACCTGCGGGAGCGGTTCAGAAAATTCGGTGCCACGGAGATCGAGCACGCCCGCATGCTGTGCCAGCTGATCAGGAAGCTCGGGGGAACGCCGAAACCGAGCAGCGGGCACCTGAGGCGCCAGACGCCCACCACCATCAAAGAGATGATCGAGCGGCACCTGGAAGGCGAAAAGAAGGCGATCGAACTCTGCGAAAAGGGGCTGAACGTCTTCACGAGCCCCGAGCTGACCTGGGCACTCGGCACCATCAGGCTCGATGAGATAGATCACTCGCGGGAGCTCAATGCGATTTACGACCAGTACAGGCTTTCCACCGATATCGTCGAGATAAACAAGAAGTACGTTCCCCCCAAGGATATCGATTTCGACTCCGACGAACCATGGGTGGAGTGATCCCTCCGGGAAGTTTTGAAATGAGGCACGGGGACTTCAAAAGACGGGTTTGATCCGGGTTCGAAGCTCCGGGCTCCCCACGATAGGTCCCGCCGTCTGGCCTTCCTCCGACTTTTCTAGAGGTTCTTGAGGGCCCGTTCGACGGTTCGCACGTGGCCCAGCTCGAAGTTTTTGAGATGCTCGAATATCTTTTTCGCCTCCGGTTGTTCGACCTTGTTGGAGGACTCCTCGTAGAGGTTGAAGGCCTCCTTCTCGAGGGAGAGGGCCATCTCGAAGATGTCCCTCTTGGTCTTGAGCTTTCCGATCTTCTTCAGGAGCTCCCGGTGGGTTTCCGATATGTACTCGTCGATTTCCGGAAGCCCCTCCTTCCTCATGATGTCCTTGTAGGGGGCCCACATCTCGGATCGAACGTTCTTGTCGTATTCGTTTTCCAGCTGAAGAAAATGTTCCTTTTCATCGTGGGCGAACTTTTCGATTATCGCGATCAGGTCCTTTTCCTTGAGCATCTTCAGGACTTTCTTGTAGAAGACGTATGCCATGAGCTCTGCTTCGATTCCCAGGTTGAGAAATTTCAGGGCCACTTCAGAAAGCTTCACCATGCGGTTTCTCTCCCCCTTTCGTCAGAATTTGTACGAGACGGCCAATCCGACCGAGGACCCGCCGCCTATTTTGCCTTCGAAGATGATGCCGAACTGCCTATCCAGGAGAAACTCGGTCCCCAGGGTCAGGTGGAAGTTCACGTCCGTGTCGTCGTTCAGCGACCCCCCCATGACCTCGATCTCGGGGCCGCCGTAGGGAGTGATGGCGTGTTTGCTTTCAGCGGCGGTTACCTCCTTTGATACGAGCGCCGCCGCGGCGATCGAGTGCAGGGCGCTCCCGTCGGCGAAGCCCAGGTCGTACGTTGCCTGGAGTGCAAAGTCGGGGTAGTTCGGGTTTGCAAAGAACGCGGCTTTGTACCTCCCGCCGATGCCGAGCAGAAGGCCCGTTTCGTCTTCATCCACATCGGAATTGAGAACGCCTCCACGGCCGGTAACCTCGAAGCCGCTTTGTATCCCGTAGTTCCCCCCCACGAAGAGAGCGAAAAAATTATCCGAGGAGGTTATCCCCAGCTTCCCTTTCCACTTCCCCTGGTCTGAGATGGCGGCGGTGTCGAAGTTGTTCAAAAAGGCACGTGCCGGCGCCGGGATGATGAGAACAGAGACGAGCAGAACACAAAGGAGCAAACAATTTTTGGCCTTCATAAGCTTCCTCCGGAAAAAAAATGATGGCTTGTTGCAAACTGCAACATTCCTTATATCCCTCAGGTGCCTCCGTGGCCTACCGTGACCTTCTCGCCTTCGATGATGACCGGAACCTCTCTGCCGCCCGAGATCTTTACCATTTCCTTGAGCATCGCCGGGTCTTTGGTGACGTCTATGTACTCGACGTCGAATCCGTTTTTCGCGTAATCCTCACGGGCGCGAACCGTGTAGGGTCACGTGTCCTTTCCGAAGATCCTGACCTTTTCCAGCATATCCAACCTCCCGCGTTTTTTTTCCGTCACGACCGGACACGAAAAAGGTTTCCGCCCTCTCACGGCTCCCGCCGCGCTGCGAGGCGCTCCGATTGTGCCCGTAATCCCTCGCTTTTCGGCCGGCAGGCTTCCCGTGCAGCCGAAAAGGCATTCGTCCATAAGCCGGATTAGTAGCAATTATATATCAAGGGGGAATCTATTTTTGGAAAAATCGTGCCCCCATCATCTGAAGGCGCTTGATGCGCTCTTCGACGGGAGGGTGGGTGGAGAAGAGGAACCGATCGCCGAACCCGTTTGCCGGGGAGGGGTTCAGGATGAACATGTGCCTCGTTGCCCTGTTGACCCCCTCGATCCGGGAACCGAACCGTGTCGTCTTGCGGAGCGCCGATGCCAGCGCCGCGGGATTGCGTGTCATCTGCACCGCCCGGGCGTCGGCGAGGAACTCCCTCTTCCGCGATATGGCGAAACGGAGGATGGTGACGATCAGCGGCGAGAAGAGCGCGAGAAACAGGGCCGGGACCACGAGCCCGATGGAGAGGCGCGCCCTCCGGGAAAAGAGGCCGATCTTGAGAAAAAGGTCAGAAATCATGACGACCGAGCCCACAAAGACCGAGAGAAAGAGAAAGTACCTGGTGTCCCTGCCGAGGATATGGGACACCTCGTGGGCCAGGACCCCCTGGAGCTCCTCCCGGGTCAGGTTGCCGATGGCCCCTCGCGTCACGGCTATTGCGGCCGCCTCGTCGGAGAGGGCAGATGCGAAGGCATTGATCGTGCCGTCTTCGATGACGTACACTTCCGGTGTGGAGCGGAGGCCCGAGGCGATTTTCAGCTCCTCGATGATGTTCGTGAGGAGCAGCTCCGTTTCGGCGTCGGCTTTCGTCGCGCTGTTTACGAGGAGGGGAATCTCCTTCCCGGACGTCAACGTGACGATGGCGAGGACCGCCAGGATTGACAGGGCGAGCATGACACCGGCAATGGTATGGCCCTGGGCCTTTCCGGTGACGTAGCCGACGAGAACCGCCGTTACGACGAGCGCTGCCGTCAAAAGGTACGAGGCCCTCCTGTTTTGCTCGATCGCCTCGTGGAAGGTGACCATCCCGAGGGGCACCCCGTGGGCGGAACAAAAGGGGCATTCGGAAGGGGAGGCGGAAACGGCCCCGCCGCATCGATGACACTGTTTACCCTGGACAGCCATGGATCAGGTCAGTTGCCAGGTACGAGATCGACCCTGATCCTCTGCTCCCTCTCGCCTCCCGTGTCGAAGTAGATCTCCTTCTCGTAGTTGAACAGCGAGCCGATCAGGTTGGAGGGGAATTTTTCGAGCTTTGTGTTGTACGCCATCACGCAGTCGTTGTAGAACTGCCGTGAATAGGCGATGCGGTTTTCCGTCGACGTCAGCTCCTCTTCGAGATCCGCCACTGCCCTGTTTGCCTTGAGATCGGGATAACTCTCCACGACGGCGAAGAGCGACTTGAGGGCATCGGTCAGCAGCGCCGACGACTCGGCCTTCTCCTTCGGGTCTTTTGCCCGGGTAACCATGCTCCTGGCCTGTATCACCCTCTCCAGCGTATCCTTCTCGAAGCTCATGTAATCCTTGACCACCTCGACGAGGTTGGGGATCAGGTCTATTTTCCGCCGGAGCTGGACGTCGATCTGGTGAAACGAGTTCCTGATCCTGTTTTTCATGCTCACGAAGGCGTTGTAGGTGAGGATACCCCACCCGACTCCTGCCGCGATCAGCACCAGGGGTACGTAATGCATGCCGGACCTCCTCGCACACGATTATTTTTCCTCTCAGTCTTCATCGCTCATTTCCCGCAAAAGTTTAATGGTTACGGGGAGGTCTTCCTTCGTCTGCCCCTCGCGCATGCGCGAAGCCCTCCGGGCGCAGCTGCTCATTTCGACGGAGCGTTCCCCCTCTCTTCTGTTCACGCCGAAACTGGTATAATTTAAATCTTCAGGAGGATGGGAGCGCCCCATGCGCAGGAGAATGAAAGAGGCAGGCGATAGGCACAGGAGGGGTCGGAAAAAGGACAGGCCCCCCTTAGCGAAGAGGCGGCAAAAGAGGAAAGAGCCATTTTCCGGCAAGCCGGAGCTGCTTGCTCCCGCGGGAAACCTGGAGAGCTTCTTTTCCGCCCTCGATGCCGGAGCGGATGCCGTATACATCGGGCTTCCCCGCTTCAACGCACGGATCAGGGCCGATAACTTCTCCATCCCCGACCTTGCGAAACTTATTCCCTATGCCCACGAGCGCGGCGCACGGGTTTACGTAACGGTGAACACCCAGGTCCTCGAAGAGGAGCTCCCCTCTTTCATCGACCTCGTCTCGGCGGCGTCCCTTTACTCCCCCGACGCGTTTATCGTGGGGGACCTCGGTGCCCTGGAGATACTGAGGACCCACTTTCCATCCGCCGAGATCCACGCAAGCACCATGATGGGGAACTTCAACGCGAGGATTCTCGATGTATACGCCGGACTGGGCGTGCGGCGGGCAATCCTCGAAAGGCATCTCGACCTGGAGCAGGTCAGGGAAGCTGTCAGGAGAAGCTCCCTCGACGTGGAGCTGTTCGTTCACGGCGCCATGTGCTTTTCCTACTCGGGGAAGTGTCTCTTTTCGAGCTACCTCGGCGGTAAGAGCGGAAACCGCGGGGAGTGCGTGCAGCCCTGCAGGCGGGTGTTCAGGGAAAGGAGGCTGAACCGTGAGGCATCCTTCTTCTCTGCGAAGGATCTCTCCCTGATGAGGATGCTGCCCGGGCTGATGAAGCTCGGGGTGCGGGCTTTCAAGATCGAGGGAAGGATGCGGGGGGCCGAGTACGTTCACGATGTGGTATCGGCCTACAGGAAGGCGATAGACAAAATTTACGCGGGGCAGGCCGAAGAGGGAGTTCTCGAGGGCGAGGCGATGCTCGAGGGGGTGATTGGACGGGAACGGGCAGGCGGGGTGATCTCCGGCGAAGACGAGACGAGCACGGCTACCTCGGAGACGGCGGGAGCCGTAGGGGAGTTTATCGGGAATATCGCTGCCATACGCCGCCCCTATGTGCTGATAACGAGCCGCTGTGAGCTGAAAAAAGGGGAGCGGCTGAGGGTGCAAAACCGTGTCACCGGCAGGGGAACGGGCTTTACCCTCCTCGCTATGGAGAGGAAGGACGACGAGATGTGGGTCAAGGTGCCCTTTGATGTCCGGGAGGGGGACCTCCTCTACCGGGTGAGCCCGGGGCGGGAAAGGAAAAAGGCCACCGAATCTGCCGCGTCCCTGTATGCGGGCCTTCCCTCGTCGGGCACCCGCTTCTCCGTGTTCGTGAAGGGGGCCGTCATAACCGTGACTGGCTCCATGGCAGGCTTCAGGAAACGCTACGACTTCCGGGTCGAGGGGAAGAGAGAGGAGGCACGGGTCAGCCCCGCTGCGCTGGAGAAACTGCTCGCCGATTCCTACCGGGGGGACTTCCCCCTGGGGAGTGTCGTTCTGCGCGGGAACCCGCCGTCGGGAATTGCCCCCGGCGACGTGGTGCGGGTTTTTGAAAAGGCGTCGAAGGACTTCGACAAATCGCTCTACCTGGACCTGAAGAAGAGGAGGGTATCGATCATATCGTCCCTGAGGATACCGGGGACCCGGAAGGAGAGGAAGCCGACGGGCCTGTACGCCGCCGTCGAGACGGTAAGGGAGGCGAAGGCGATACGGGACATGGCCGACTACGTGATCGTCAGCGTGACCAAGAGCCTCGTGAGGGATTCACAGGAGCTGATGCCCTTTGACAGGAGCAAGCTGATCTTTGCCCTGCCGCCGTGCCAGTCGGACGCGCTCCTGACCTTTTACCGGGGGGGGATTAAGAAGATCGCCGACATGGGGTTTCGCAGGTTTGTCGTGCCCGATGTGGGATGGATAAAGGTGCTCCGGGAGCATGGCCCGGCTCGCAAAGTCGAGGTGATTTCGGACCACGGCCTCTATTCTTTCAATACCGCGTCGTGCCTGCTCCTCCACGGACTGGGCGTCTCCCGTTTTATTCTGCCCCTGGAAACCACGTTCAAGAATCTTTTGAAGGAGGCGAAGTTTCTGCGGGGGCTCGGGATATTGCCGGTTTTCATGAGCGTTCCCCTCATGGTGTCCCGCCTTCGCCCCTTCCGTGAAGACGGGGAGCGGTTGGTGGAAAGCCGGATGGGGGAAGAATTCAGGGCGGTCACGAAATCCCGGGGAACGGCTCTGTACCCGGAGATACACTACAGCGCAAGCGGCTACATAGACCGTTTCATGGGGATCGGCATAAGCGATTTTCTCGTGGACCTGAGAAACCTGCCACAGGGACAGTCAGCGGCTGTCCTGGACCATGTGTTGAGGGACCGGGAGATTCCCGGGACGTCCACCTTCAACCTCTTCAGGGAAAACTTTTAAGGGGGCCATGTGAGTTCCTTCAGGGAAAGGGTGTCACGCATAAGGAACATCGGCATTATCGCCCATATCGACGCCGGCAAGACGACCCTCACGGAGAGGTTCCTCTACTACTCGGGTATCAGCTACAAGATAGGGGAGGTCCATGACGGGGAGGCACAGATGGACTACCTTCCCCAGGAAAAGGAGCGGGGGATCACCATCACCGCTGCCGTCACCCAGTTCCCCTGGAAGGGAGCCGAGATTCACTTAATCGACACGCCCGGACACGTGGATTTCACCATCGAAGTGGAGAGGTCCCTTAGGGTCCTGGCGGGAGCGGTGGCGGTGTTCTGCGCCGTGGGAGGCGTCGAGCCCCAGTCCGAGGTGGTGTGGAATCAGGCGGTAAAGTTCCGGGTCCCCATCATAGCCTTCGTCAACAAAATGGACAGGCCCGGGGCCGATTACCTGAAGGTGATGGGGGAGATGAGGGAAAAGCTGGGAGCAAATCCGGTGATCGTCACCCTCCCCATCGGGTCGGAAGAGTCCTTCCGGGGGGTCATCGATCTGGTGAACATGGAATCCCTCACCTTTGATGATTCCGACCTGGGCAGGACCGTATTGCGGGGGGAAATACCCGCCGAGATGATGGAGGAGGCGGTAAAGCTCAGGGAAACGCTCGTCGAGGTTGCCGCGGACGCTGACGATGAGCTCGCGGAGCGCTACCTCGAGGGAGGGGAGATTCCCGTCGACCTTTTGAAGAGGGCGCTCCGGAACGGGACGATTGCGGGGAGGTTTCATCCGCTTTTCGGGGGCTCTGCCCTTCGCAACAGGGGGGTACAGCCGGTTATGGACGGGATCGTCGACTTTCTTCCCTCGCCGATAGAGGCCCCGCCGATGATAGGAAAGAATCCCGATACCGGCGTGGGGCTCACGCGCTCCCCTGACATATCCGGGCCCTTCTCCGCCCTTGCCTTCAAGGTGATCATGGAAGAGGGAAGAAAAACGGTTCTTTTGCGGGTCTACTCGGGGGAAGTCAGGGAGGGCTCGGTGGTGAAAAACATCCGGACCGGAGAGCGGGAGAAAGTGGCGAGGGTCTTCAGGATGCACGCGGGAAAAAAGGAGAGGACGGATGCGGGGCAGCCCGGCGACATCGTTGCCGTGAGGGGGCTCAAGAACGTCGGCACGGGGGACACGATATGTGACCCCGAAAACCCCATCGAATACGAGCCGATAGAGGTGAGAAAACCGGTCATCTCCGTCACCCTCGAGCCGGCCAGGATCAGCGACATCGAGAGGCTGAAGGAGGTGGTGTGGAAGATAACGGAAGAGGACCCCACCCTGCAATTCAAGGAGGATGAGGAAACGGGCCAGCTGATCCTTTCGGGAGTCGGTGAGCTGCAGCTCGACGTGAGCGTCGACAAGATGCACCGCTTTTACGGCGTCACCGCGAAGATGGGACGGCCCGAGGTGCTCATGCGGGAGACGGTTGCGGGCGTCGGAATCGGGGAGGGGTCCTTCGAACGGGATATAGAGGAGAAGCGGTACGCGGCCGTGGTAACGGCGCGCGTTTCGGCACGGGACAGGGGAACGGGGATACAGATCGAGCTTCGCGACACGGTGGCCCCGCTGGCCGATTCCGCAAAAGAGGCCGTGGTTCTCGGCATCAAGGAGGGGTCGGGCTACGGGGCCTTCGGGTACCCCGTCGAAGATATCCTGGTAGAGGTTCTCTCCGTCGAATTTCCCCATTCGGCTCACCTGCCGCAGATCACCAAGGTGGCCAGTGCCGGGGCCTTTCTCGAAGCGTACAGGTCTGCCGGGCCCGTGCTCCTCGAGCCGGTCATGGAGATAGAGATAACGGTGCCGGAAGAGTTTCTCGGGGGGGTGATTGGGGATTTTTCCTCACGGAAGGGAAAGGTCGAGTCGGTTGACAAGAGGGTGGGCTTCACGGTGATATCAGGAATCGTTCCCCTGAAGACCATGTTTGGCTATGCCACGGACTTGAGGTCGCTCACCCAGGGGCGCGGTGCCTTCACGATGAAATTCTTCACATTCGACAGCGTGTGAGCGATGGGGATTCCATATTTTTTTCCCGGCGGTCGAAACTGCGAAGGGTGGGCGGTTTTTTTTATATAATGTTACTGGGAGGGAGAGTGGCATGAAAAAGGAAAACAAACAGGTCAAACCCGAGTCAATCCTTTATGAGGTTATCGAGAACTTTCCCGCTCTGCGCCGAAAGATCGGCGAACTCTTCGGCAAGCGGTGCCTTTCCTGCCCGAGCTCGAAGCGGGAGACAATAGCCTATACGGCGTTCCATAAAGGCCTTGACCCCGATGTGGTGGTTCGGGACCTGAACAGCATCCTGTTGGGACAGAAAAAGGGCAAGTAAAGCCGGGTGGAGGGCAAGGACCCCTGGACATCATCGCGAAAATAGCGGAGGAGAGGATCAAGGAGGCCATCGAGAGGGGGGATTTCAAGAATCTCCCGGGGAAGGGAAGGCCACTCGTGATCGAGGACCTCTCCATGGTTCCCGAAGAACTGAGAATCTGCTACAAGGTATTGAAAAATGCCGGCCTCCTCCCCCCCGAACTGGAGCTCAGGAAGGAGATAGCCACGCTGGAGACGCTCCTTTCCACCGTGGACAGCGAGAGGGATCTTGAGAGCACGATTTCGATGCTCAATGAGAAGATCCTTCAGTTGAACATCCTCGAGAAGAGATCTCTGCCGCTGGAAAAAAAGCAGTACTATGTCGGTGCCCTCAGAAAGCGGCTGAACATTCCCCCCCGCTCAGAAAAGAAGCGGGGATAGACAATCATGAAAGCCGATACGGCCCCTTCCGGGTATGGAGAAATCAAAATACTCCTGCTCCCCTTCTGCCTGCGCAAAAGGGAGGTTGAGGATGTATCGGCGATTGCACGGAGCCGGGGTTACCGGGTCGTGGTGGCCACCACGACCTCCTTCGCCCTGTCCGAGGTCCGCAAGGCAGCCGTATCGAAGAAAAACATTCCCGTGAGAATAGTGGGCGTGGTGTGTGATGGGAGGGCGAAAAAGGTTGCTCTGGGCCTGTTTCTGCTGAAAGCGAGGCAGCTTTTCAAGCGGCTCGCCCTGATGAAAACGAGAAGGATCATTCTTTCCCGGGTGACCATACAGGGCGGCACCCGGTCGATGTTCGGCAGGAGAGACTGCGACATCGGAAACAACACCGTTCCCCGCGAGGACCTCATGGAGGCGCTTTACGGGGGGAGGATATTTTTCGTCCTGTAATTTTCCCCTTCAGTACCGGAGACCGGCTGCCCCGTGGAGCCGGGAGGATACGCGCCGGCCGACGGCGCTTTCCCGGCTGCGGGGCGGCGAGGAGATCAGCTTCCCCTGAAGCGGGGTGCCCGTTTTTCCCGGAATGCCCTCTTTCCCTCTACCAGGTCATCTGACTCCATGCACTTTCGTATGAGGGCGTCGGCCTCTGCCACCCGTTCCTCGTCCATCTTCCAGTGCTCCATGCACATCCTGAGCAACCGCTTCGTCCCCTGTATGGACAGGGGGGCATTCTCTGATATCTCCTTCGCCGTTTCGTATACCACCTGCTCGAGCTCTTCCGGGGGGACGATCCTGTTCACCAGGCCTATTTCGGCGGCTCTCACGGCGCTGACCAGGCGGGCCGTGAAGAAGAGCTCCTTGGTGAACTGGACGCCTATGATGTTCACGAAGCGCATGAGCCCCGCGGGCCGGTAGATGATTCCCAGCTTCGCCGGGGTCATGCCGAAGACGGCCCTGTCCGATGCAATTCTTATATCCCCGGCACAGGCAAGCTCGAGCCCCCCTCCGAAGGCGATGCCGTTCAGCATCGATATGACGGGGAACTTCACCGTTTCCACGGCATTGATCATGTCGTCGAAGGGGTTGGCCGACAGCAGCACCTGCTCTCCCGCCTCATCCCGGGAAGGGATTGCGTGAATGTCGTAACCGGCGCAGAAGGACTCATCGCCGTCACCCCTGATGACCAGGCACCGCAGGTCGCCCTCGCCGCTTACCTCCTGGAAGATCGTTTTCATGGATTTGAGCATGTCCATGGTGAGGGCGTTTTTTTTCGGCCTGTTCGATATGGTAACCGTGCCTATGTTGCCGTCTCTCTGGTAGAGTATTTTTCCCATGTTTTCATCCCCTTTCTTGTTATTCCGGCGACATCTCTTCTTTCGGCGGGATAACCCTGCCGACGATGGCCCGCGCGGGCCCGAGGCGAAGCATGAATCCCGCCAGGACGAACAGGATACCCAAAGCGACTGAGCCCAGGGCCAACCTGATGAGGGCCCCGCCCATTTCGTCCCAGCGGGGGAGGAGGTCAACCCTTCCGAGGAGCTCCCGTGTTCCGATTATGGAGAGGGCGCACAGGATCGCTGAAACGAAGGGGACCTTCACCGTCCGGAACGAGAAGGGTATAGCCGTCTTACGGAGCAAGAAGCCGTAGAGCAGGAGCGTGTGGAGGACTATGCCGATCGTCGAGGCTCCGGCAAGGCCGTTCACGCCGTAATTGACCATCAGGAGGTAATAGGCAGGAAGCGTTAAAATCCACGCGACGGACCCGATAATCGTGGGGGTGAGCGTGTCTTTCATCGCGAAAAAGCCCCTCGCCACGATGTTTTGTGAACACCAGAAGGGAATTCCCAGGGAGAAGAGGGAGAGGGCCGAGGCGGTGTTGACCGCGTCGTGAATGTTGAAGGCGCCTCTCTTGAACACCAGGAGGACCACTTCCCGGGAAAAGAGAAAGACCAGCGCGGCGGCGAAAGCGGAGGAGTAGAAGACCCAGTCGAGGGCGGCGCTCATGTCGCCGAACATGGACCTGATTTTACCCTGGGCCGCCTGCTCGGCGAGGAAGGGATAGGAGGCAACTCCCGATGCCTGGCCGAGAACCCCGATGGGAACCTGTGCGAGCCTCCGTGCGTTGTTCAGCCACGTTATCGCTCCCGCGACGAGGAAAGAGCCGAATACCCTGCTCATCCATTCGTCCACGAAAACGAGGGAGAAGCCGAGCATGATGGGTATGGAAAGCCGGATGAACTCCCTGAATCCCGGGTTCCTTGCGTCGAAGTGCAGCCGTATCCTGAGGCCCGATGCAAAGGCTCCGAAAAGCTGGATGAGAAAGTTCCCGAGAAAGGATCCGGCGAGGACACCCCAGGCGAACCCTTCCATCCCCAGCTTTTTCCCGAGCAAAAGCCCTCCCGCAATGATCCCCGCGTTATAGATGAGAGGCGCCAGCGCGGGTATGAAGAACTTTCCCCGTGCGTATTGGACCGCCATGAGCAGGCCGCCGGTGTAAAAGAACATCTGGGCCGGCATGACGATCCTCGTCAATCTGGCGGTGTATGCTATCTGATCGCCCTGGAACCCGGGTGCTATGAGGGGAACGAGCTGTTCGGCGAAAACCTCGCCGACAATGATCAGCGCGACCAGAATGACGGAAAATATACAGAATATGGCGGAAAAAGCGCGGTTCCCTCCGTCCCTGTCGTCCCTGCTCAGGTAGTCGGCGTAGATGGGGATGAAGGTGATGGAAAGAGACGCGCCCGCCAGAAGGTAGTTCAGGAAATCGGGGATGGTGAAAGCGGCAAAGTAGGCGTCCGTGCCCGCGTGGGCTCCCTGGGTGTACGCGATGACCGCATCCCGGGCGTACCCGAGGATCCTGCTGAGAAAAACGCTGCTCACCATAATCAGTGCAGCAGCGCTCATTTTTTTTCTCGTTTCGTCCATCAACCGGTTCCGGGACACGTGACCCTGTTTCGGGAGTCGTTTATTATAGATACGATTTTTTATCGACAAAATCAAATGAAGGCCGAAAAAGGGATTCAAATATTTCCCCCGAAGTGAGAAAATGAGTGTGCAGGGTGGGGAAAAACGGGGTAAAATAATCCCACAACAATAAAACGTCATTTTATTAAAGAAGACAAAGGAGGGTGCTTATGATAATAGGATACCCGAAAGAAGTGACTCTGCGGGATGGCATGCGCGTTACCATCAAGCCGTTCGAGAAGAAAGAAAAGGAGTCTGTCTTCGAGTTCTTCGTTTCCCTTCCCGAGGAAGACAGGTTGTATCTGAAGGATGACGTGACGGACCCCCTCGTGGTGGAAAAGTGGGCCCGCGAGCTCAATTACGACAAGGTCTTTCCCCTTCTTGCCTGGTACGACAACCGGGTGGTGGGAGATGGCACGCTCCACAGGACGATAACGGGATGGATGCACCACATCGGCACCATCCGGATAGCGATTGCGCGGGATTTTCAGAGGAAGGGCCTCGGCTCGGTCATAGCGCAGGAGCTCTTCTTCTATGCGCTGAAGTGCGGCCTCGAGAAGATCGTTGCCGAGATGATGGAAATTCAGTACGGCGCGCTGAAGGTCTTCGAGAAGCTCGGGTTTATCCACGAGGCGACGCTGAAGAACCATGTCCTCGATCAGATCGGGGTCAAGCACGACCTGCTCATTTACACGAAAGATCTGGTCCAGTTCTGGAACGAGATACGGGACCACGAGTTCTTTTCCATTCCCACCCGCCACATGGAGGAGTAAGGGGAGGGGGGCGCGTTTGCCGCTTCCGGATCAAGACCCGATAATTTACTTCCACCGGCCACAGAGGGCTTCACCGGGGCTGCGCTGCCGTCTCCGCTGCCTGCCTACGTTTCCACGTCCATCTTTATGAGCGCTTTTTGATATGCCTGGAGCACGTCCTTCCGGTATATGACACCGATCAGCTTCCCCGTAATCCGGTTGTCGATGACCGGCAGCTGTTCGACGTTCTTGTACCCGAACCTGTTCAGGGCCGTGAAGAGATCGTCTTCGGGGGAGACTGCCACCACATCCGTCGTGGCGACGTCGTTGGCCCTCACCAGCTCCGCCAGTTCGTCTTCCCTGACGAAGGACTTGATGTCGGAAAAGGTGATGACCCCCATCAGCTTGTGATTTACGTCGTGGATGTAGAGGTAGTTCGTCGGGTTCGTTATGAATATCTGGATGAGCTCCTCGAAGCTCGCCGCGGGGTTGATCGTCGAGAATGCGCTCTTCATTATGTCCGAGACACGCATCGACTTGAGGACCCCCATTTCCCTTCCCGACACGATGTCGATGCCTTTCTGGTGCAGCTTGAAGGTATAGAGTGAGTAGGGGAGAAATCGCTTTGCAACGATCATGGCGATGATCGTCGCCGTCATCAGGGGGAGGATGATCTTGTAGTCGTTGGTCATCTCGAAGACGATCAGGATCGCCGTTATCGGGGCGTGTACGACCGATGCCAGGAAGGCGGCCATGCCCACCAGCGCGTATGCCCCCGGCGATGAGATCACGCCGGGAAGAAGGACGAGGAAGAGCTTCCCCAGCGCCCCGCCGAGCATCCCGCCGATGAAGAGGGAGGGCCCGAGAACCCCACCCGACCCGCCGCTGCCTATCGAGAAGGAGGTGGTGATGATCTTCAAAAGGGCAAGGGCAAGGAGCAGATACCACGCACCGATCCCGAAGAGCGCCTCGTTCACCGAATCCATGTGGGTGCCGAGGACCTCGGGAAATACGATCGCAACGACGCCGACGATCAGCCCCCCCAGAGCGGGTTTGACCAGGGGGTTTGCCGGGAGCTTCTCGTTGAAATATTCGTCCGTTTTGTCCAGGAGGAGGATGAATCCCACGGCGAGGAGGCCGCAGATGGCCCCCAGGGCGGCATAGGGAAGGAACTCGAGGACGCTTTTGAGCTCGTACGCGGGGACCTGGAACTGCAGGATGTTGCCGAGGAAGGCCCTCATGGTGACCGTTGCGATCACCGACGAGATCACGATGGGACCGAAGGTCTGGAGGGAAAAATCGCCCACCATGACTTCCAGGGCGAAGAAAACGCCGCCGATGGGGGCGTTGAAGACGGCCGCGATTCCACCTGCCGCTCCGCATCCCACCAGGGTCTTCATCATTTCGCCGGAAAGCCGCAAGAACTGCCCGACGCTCGATCCGATGGCCGCCCCTATCTGGGCGATCGGCGCCTCTCTTCCCACGGAGCCCCCCGAACCGAGGGTTACTGCCGCGGTGAGGGTTCGGATGATGGTCGTCCTCGGTTTTATGAGGCCTCCCCTCAGGGTGATCGACTCCATCGCGTCCGGTACTCCGTCCCCCTTTGCCTCCTGCGGGAAGAGCTTTATGAGGGGGGCGATGAGGAAGCCGCCCAGGGCCGGAAGGATGAAGATGAGATACCGGGTTTTCCTGAGGAGTTTCTCGTGGATCTCCCCGAAGAATATCCAGGTGAAAAAGTCTATCAGCTTTATGAATACGACCGCGCCGAGGCCGGCCAGGGCTCCCACGAGAATGGCGAGCAGGAGGTTGAACGCCTGGTCGGAGATTCCGAGACGGCTCAGTGTCCGGAATATGACCTTTCTGATCGGCTCTCCCAGGCGCCTGCTGGTGACCCCTTTGACCTGTTTGAAAAAACCCCGCATCAACCTTCCGGATGACCCGAAAAACATAGATATTTTGGGCCGTTCCACATCTGTATACCACAGGTGGGCGGGTATTCTCAAGATTCGAAAGCAAAGGGTGAATTTTTTCGGCGCGTTTGGTTTCGAAACAAGTGGGAGACGCGACGCCGGGAAGGCCGCCGCCCGACCGGGAGAGCCCCGTTACCGCGCGCGAAAGTCCTTGCCTGTTGGTACTTTACCTTTTTCAACGGGTGTGTTAATGGTATTCTGTTTCTGGAAAGACTTTTCCCGCATTAAATCGACAAGACAGGATAAAGGAGGATAACGTGGGCAAGAACATCGTACAGAAGATTATCGATTCTCACCTCGTATCGGGTGAGCCCGTGCCCGGGAAGGAGGTCGGTATACGGATCGACCAGACGCTCACCCAGGACGCAACGGGCACCATGGTGTACCTGCAGTTCGAGGCCATGGGGATCCCGAGGGTCAGGACGGAGCTTTCCGTGTCGTATGTTGACCACAACACCCTCCAGGAAGGGTTCGAGAATGCCGACGATCACGTATATCTTCAGACGGTCGCCGCCAAGCACGGCGTGTATTATTCGCGGGCGGGGAACGGGATATGCCACCAGGTCCACCTCGAGAGATTCGGCGCCCCCGGCAAGACGCTCCTGGGGTCAGATTCTCACACGCCCACCAATGGCGGGATAGGGATGATTGCCATCGGCGCGGGCGGGCTCGACGTGGCCATCGCCATGGCCGGCGGTGCCTTCTTCCTGACCTATCCGAAGGTGTTGAAGGTCAATTTCACGGGGAGGCTTTCTCCCTGGGTGTCGGCGAAGGACGTCATCCTGAGGCTCCTCGAGATATTGACGACGAAGGGAAATGTGGGCTGGGTCGTCGAGTACGGCGGGGAGGGCATCAAGTCCCTCAGCGTCCCCGAGCGGGCGACGATTACCAACATGGGAGCCGAGCTCGGCGTCACGACGAGCGTTTTTCCCTCTGACGAGATCACCAGGGCATTTTTGAAGGCCCAGAAGCGCGAGTACGCCTGGGTTCCGCTCGAAGCGGACGATGATGCACAGTATGAGAGGGTCCTGGACATAAACCTCGCCGAGGTGGAGCCGATGGTTGCCCAGCCCCACAGCCCGGACAACGTGGCGAAAATTCGCGATATTGCGGGAATGGAGGTACACCAGGTCCTCGTCGGTTCCTGCACGAACTCCTCATACAAGGATGTGTCCACGGTGGCGAAGATACTGGAGGGAAGGCTGATTAATTCCTCGGTCAGCTTCGGCGTGGCTCCCGGCTCCCGGCAGGTGCTCCTCATGGCCGCAAACGAAAGCTCCGTTGCCAAGCTGGTCGGCGCCGGTGCCCGGATCCTCGAGGCAACGTGCGGCTTCTGCATCGGGGCGGGACAGGCGCCGCAGTCGGGAGCGGTCAGCGTCAGGACGAACAACAGGAACTTTTTCGGCCGGTCGGGCACGAAGGACGCGGGGATCTACCTGGTGAGCCCGGAGACGGCTGCTGCATGCGCGATCAAGGGTGTCATCGCAGATCCGCGGGACGTGGCGGAGGAATATGGTCTCGAGCCTCCCGACATCGGCGCCCCCGATGAGTTCATCGTGGACGACACGATGATCATCGTGCCTCCCGGGGACCCCTCGGGGTTAGCGATCAAAAGAGGCCCCAATATCGGCAATCCCCCCGAGGCAGCGCCTCTTCGGGACAGCATACAGGGGGAGATCACCCTCAAGGTGGGTGACAAGATAACCACCGACCATATCATGCCCGCCGGGGCACGGCTGAAGTACCGGTCGAACATTCCCAAGTATGCCGAGTTCGTCTTTGAGAGCGTCGATGCGGAGTTTCACAGGAAAGCACTCGAGAACAAGGGCAAGGAGGTTGACAACATCATCGTGGGCGGCATGTCCTACGGCCAGGGCAGCTCCCGGGAGCACGCCGCTATCTGCCCGAGTTACCTCGGCGTGCGTGCGGTCATCTCCAAGTCCTTCGAGAGAATTCACTCGGCGAACCTCGTCAACTTCGGCATCCTTCCCCTTCTGTTCGCACGTGAAGAGGACTACGACCGGGTCGACCAGGGCGATGCGATCGAGCTTCCCGGGGTGAAAGAGGCCATACAGAAGGGTGATACGGTCACCGCGGTGAACAGGACGAAGGGCTTCGAGTTCGAGCTCAAGCACACGCTCTCGGGGCGCCAGATCGAGATACTCCTTGCGGGCGGCAGGCTTCAGTACACGAAGATGAAGGGAAGCCAGTAAACAAGAGAGCTCGAGAGCGACAGAGCGATAGAAAACGGGACACGGGACTACCATCTTGCCGATAGAGCATGGTGAGAACAGCTCCGCTGCGGGAATGGTAATGCGGAATGCGGATTGCGGAATGCGGAATAAAAACAGTTCACAGTTTACGGTTTACGGTTGAACGAGAAACTAGAAACGCGAAACCGGTTTCCCGGGACCCGGGACTACCATCTATTCATACTCATATTCGTACAGCGTGTAGCGGGGCAGCAGTTTCTGGGGGATCCCCTCTATGAACCGGGAGGGCTTTGAAAGCACGGACTGGGTCTGCCGGTCGAAGATATGAATGGGGGATGAGAAGAACAGGTTCGTCTTCGCCCTCGTGGCGGCCACGTAGAGGAGCCGTCTTTCCTCCTCGAGCTGGTAGGGGTCATCGATGGATTTGAGGGACGGAATCCTGCCGTCGAGGACCCATATGATGAAGACGGTATGCCACTCGAGGCCTTTGGCCGAATGGATGGTGGAGAGGGTGAGGTAATCCGTTTCCCTATCCGTCCCCGTTACGTCGGCGACACTCGCCTCTATGGGTTCGAGCGTCACATCGGTCAGGAAGGTTTCGAGTTTCCTGTACCGCTCGGCGATGACCTCGAGCTGGTCGAGGTCCTTGAGCCTTTTCGGGTAGTTGTCGAACTTTTTTTCCATGACCGGCCGATAGAAGTTGTTGATGAGCTGTACCCTCTCCGTCAGCGGCATGTCGTCCCCCGAGAGCGTGATGAGGAGTTCGGACAGCCGCGCACACTCCTCGCTCCTCCCCCCTTTGGCGAGCTCTTCCGCTACCTGGCGCATGGACTCGCCGCCCATCAGCCTTCGGGCCAGCGCGGCGGCTTTTTTCTTTCCAATCCCCTCGGCGAGCCTGAATGCCCGAAGGGAGCTTATTTCGTCAAGGGGGTTTGCGATGATGCGCAGTATGGCCAGCACGTCCTTGACGTGGGTCGTTTCCATGAATTTGAAGCCGCCGAATTTCCGGTAGGGAATGTTCCTCTTGGCGAGTTCGATCTCGAGGTCGAAGGAGAGGAAGGATGCCCGGAAGAGGACGGCCATGTCTTTCAGGTCGACCCCCTCTTCGTGCAGCTCCAGTATCTTGTCGGCCACGAAGAGGGACTGCATTTTTTCGTTCGGCGTGGCGACGAGCCACGGGGGGTCGCCTCCCCTTTTGCTCGTAAAGAGCCTCTTCGGGAACTTTTCCTCGGCCCTCTCGATGATGACGTTCGTCAAGTCGAGGATGGGCTGGGTGGACCGGTAGTTCTCCTCGAGATACAGGATCCTGGTGTCGGGAAACATGGAGGGAAAGTCCATGATGTTCCTGAAATCCGCTCCCCGGAAGGAGTATATGCTCTGGGAGTCGTCTCCCACGGCCATGATGTTCCTGTGATTTTCTGCCAGCAGGAAGGATATCTCTGCCTGGAGGCGGTTTGTGTCCTGGAACTCGTCTATCATGATGTACCGGTACCGGTTCGAGAGTGCCTCCCTCACCTCCGGGTGGTCGGAAAGAAGCTTGACCAGGTTCACCAGGAGGTCGTCGTAGTCCATGAGGTTCTTTTCCCGCTTCATATCCGCGTAGTGGATGGCGATCTTTTCGATGTCGCCGGTAACATAGGAAAAGTGGGTGAAATCAGACAGGATCACGTCTTCAATCGATGAGGTCTTGTTGATCGACTTGCTGATAATTTCCCCCACCGTTTCCTTCCGGGGAAACCTGACCATCCTTCCCGCGTATCCCAGCTCCTCCCTCACCAGTCCCACGAGGTCGAAGGCGTCGCTCCGGTCGAGGATGGTAAAGTTGTTCGTGTAATCGGTCAGGTGCGCGTACTGCCTCAGGATGCCGTTTGCAAAGGAGTGGTACGTCCCCCCCGCCACCTTTTCACATCGTGCGTCGGTCATGAGGGCAGCCCTTCTCAGCATCTCCTCCGCAGCTTTTCTCGTGAAGGTGAGCAGAAGTATCGACTCGGGATCGATCCCGTAGGATATCAGGCAGGCGACCCGGTAGATGAGTGTCCTCGTCTTCCCGGATCCCGCGCCGGCGATGACGAGAAGGGGATTTTCCCGGTGAAGGGCCGCCTCCCGCTGGGCCTCGTTCAGGTCCCTTTCCAGGTTCAGGTCTCTCAGTTTTTCCCCGTCGGGTATGAGCTTGTATTTCCTCATGAATCGTCTGACTCCCTCACGTTGCGTAGCAGTAGAGGCAGGCGTGCCGGCAGCTCCCGTAGGTGCCTATGTCCCTGCTGTCGGTGCACCCGCATCCGGGCCTGGTGGGGTTCTTCTTCATCCCTCCCCGGGCGCTGACAAACCCCAGGAGGTACTCCCCGTCGATGCAGGCGCCTTTCTCGAACCCCGCCTCCGCAAGGGCCGCGCTCGCGCACGACAGCATGTGGAGGCCGTATTCTCTCCCGGCGGAAAGGAGCTTTCGCAACAAGCCGGCATCGTGTCCCCCCTTTTCCGGGAAATCGTGGGCGCTGAGTCGTCGTGCCGCCTTGACGTAGGGGTGGAAGGTGGCCACGTAACAGCGTGAAACACGATGAGATATCGAATCTGCTATGCGCCTGAAGCGTGCGAGGGTGCGCCCGCCCTCCTCGAAGGGCAGCAGCGGATCGAACCTCCAGAACACCCTGTCTTTCCCCAGCACGTCCGAAAGGTCCCGGACGGCCCCGGCGACGGACCGCCAGGAGGGGACTTTTTTTTCCAGGAACCCCCCGTATCCGTTGATGGTCACGTGGAAGAAGACCGGCTGCCCCTTACCGGCGAGCTCTTCGATTTTTCCCAGCGCCGGCGCTGGATTTTTCGTCCAGAAAACAAAGCAGGCCACGTCTTCGGGAAGGAGCGACACGGTGTAGGGTCTGCCCGAAAAGGGGTTTTTCACGGAGACGGACCCCCCTTCGAGGCTGCGGGCAAACCACTCCCAGTGAAATGCCGGAATGTCGGTCCTCCTGCTGACGCTGACGATTTCTCCCATTGTACGAAAGGGTCCGGTGGAAAGGCTATCGCTTCGATAATGGCCTGCCGCAGTGGGTACAGTACGGCGATTTTGCGTCGACATACCGGGTGCAGTGGTGGCACTGGATGGTGGGGTCTTCCTTCCTCTCCTCCTTGTCCTCATCCCACGTTTCATCGTCGTAGTATTTCCAGTCGTCCCGGGACATGAAAAACCCCCTTTCTCGTTTTTTCCTCGTTTTGAAGTGCAACGGCTTTTGTGTTATCCGCCTCCGTCGTGCCGTTTCCCTCTCCTGCTTAACTGTGACTATTATAGTGCAAATTTGCAGAAGAGATGGCGCTGATTGCCGGCGGCTCAGCTGCCCGGCTTCCCCGTTATCCTCTCCAGGTTTTTCAGGAGGATGTCGATCTCCTCGTCGGTTCCCACGGTGATCCTGACACAGTCGAAGAGGCGCTCCGTGTTGAAGTAGCGAACCAGGATCTTTTTCTTTTTCAGGTCCCGGTAGAGCCCGTTCAGCCCGACGCCCTTTATCCTGGCGAGCACGAAGTTTGCGGCCGAGGGAAAGACAAAGAAGCCGAGTTTTTCAAGGGATGCCGTGAGCCTCTCTCTCGTCCGGACGATTTTTTTCGCGTTTCTTCTCATCCACGGCATGTGGCCGAGTGCCGCACACCCCGCGGTGAGGGAGATGCTGTTGACGTTGTATGAGTCCTTTACCTTCCTCATCTCGTCGGTGATCCAGGCGGGCGCAAAGGAGAGGCCGAGCCGGATTCCTGCCAGCGAGAATGACTTGGAAAAGCTGCGCAGGACGACCACGTTGTCACATGAGCCTACCAGGCCGAGGGCGGTTTCTTCGGCGAAGTCGACGTAGGCCTCGTCGACCACCACGATCCCCCCGAACTTTCTGGCCACCTTCTTGATCGTGCCGGCGGGCGTGAAGGTGCCGGAGGGCGAGTTGGGGTTTGCCAGAAAGAGTATCTTCCCCGGTACCGAGGAGATTTCTTCCGGGAGGGTATAGTCGTCGGGAAAGGGGACCGTCACCGGCTCCGCTCCCTGAATGTGCACGAGGGTCTCATAGAGGGTGTAGGTGGGGTGGGGGTAAACGACCCGGTCTCCCTCGCCGGCAAAGACCCGGGTCAGAATGGCGAGGAGCTCGTCCGATCCGTTTCCGCCCAGGATGCAGTTTTCCGGAACGTTGTATACCCGGGAGGCCCTCCGTATGAGGGGAGTCAGGTCGGGGTCGGGATAGAGCCTCAACTCCTTGCGGCCCGCCTTTTTTATCGCCTCCAGCACTTTTGGAGAGGGCGGGTAGGGGTTTTCGTTCGTGTTCAGCTTGATGTATCTCAACGTGCCCGGCTGCTCCCCGGCTACGTACCCGGACATTTTTCTCACGTTTTTTCTCACCAGCTGTTTTTTCTTCATGGGCTCATCACCTGTGACAAAAATCTTCTCCAGGCCTCCGAAGACCTCCTGACGACTTCGGAAGAGGTGCAGTAGGCGACCCGGAAGTGCCCGGGGCAGCCGAACCCGCTGCCGGGGACGATGAGAATCCTGTTCTCCCTCGCCGCGTCGATGAAGGCGGCTTCGCTCACCCCTGCGGGAACTTTCGGGAAAAAGTAAAAGCCCCCCTCGGGGAGGAGAAAATCGATTCCCCCGTCGGTGAATATCCCCGCGAGGGCCTCCCTGTTGGCGCGGTACACGGAAAGGTCCGGCCCGGCGCTTTCGACGGCTCCCGAAACCCTCTGCATCAGGGCCGGCGCATTGACGAATCCCAGGGTCCGGTTTGCAAACACCATGGCTTCGAAAATTTCATCGGACAGGGTAGCGTCGGGTGATATGGCCGCGTAGCCGATCCTCTCCCCGGGGATGTTCAGATCCTTCGAGTGGGAGTAGACGACGACGGAGTTGCGTATGTGGGCCGCCGGGGGGATGAAGGGCGCCTCCCCGAACACGACCTCCCGGTAGGGCTCGTCTGAAATCGCGTACACGGCCCTGCCGGTTCTCTCTTCGTGCCTCTCCAGGATCTTTCCCATTCCTTCGAGCGTATCTTCCCGGTATACCCTGCCCGTCGGGTTATTGGGCGTGTTGAGAATGACCGCCTTTACCTCGTCGGACAGGCTCCTTTCAAGGCTGTCAGGATCGGGCTCGAAATCCTTCCCCGTTTCGAGAACGACGGGAACGCCGGCGAAGTTTTCCACGTAGAAGAGGTATTCCACGAAGTAGGGTGAGAAGCAGATGACTTTTTCTCCGGGGTTCAGGAGCGCCTTCAAAACGACGTTCAGGCCACCAGCCGCGCCGGCGGTCATCAGGACATTTTTTCCCTCGAAGTCCCTTCCCGTCATCTTTGCGAGTTCCCTCGCCTTTTTTTCCCTCACGGCGGGATAGCCTGCGTTTTCCATGTAGGCGTGCATACCGGGCTCGGGTTTGGAGAGGATTTCTATCAGCGTGGTGTAGAATGCGGGGGGCGGGTCGCCGAAGGGATTGCCGATGGAAAAATCGAAGACGTTTTCGTCGCCGAACTCCCTCTTCAACCTCGCTCCCTCCTCGAACATTTTCCGTATCCAGGAGCTCCTGGTCAGGGCCTCCTTTATCGCCTTCGCGTACAATTGAGCCACCTCTTATCGTTTGCCCTCATCGTTTTTCTCCACGGAGAGCCCCGGTCTATCCGTGCCCCGCTCCTGCGTCTTCACCGGCCTCTGTCCTTTACCGGCGCTCTTCCACCTGCATGTCAGGGACGCCGACTTTTTAAAAAATCGATGAGACGCTCCGTCCCCCAGGTGTTTATCACGTCCTCCGACTCCAGCCAGCCTCTCCGGGCAACGCCGATCCCGAAGTGAAGGTTGTTAAGATCGTCGATGTGGTGCATATCCGTCGCGATGGCCACCTTTACCCCGCCTGCCTTTGCCATCCTGCAGGTCCTGTCGTCGATGTCCAGCCTTTTCGGATGGGCGTTCAACTCCAGCACCACGTTGTGTCTCGCCGCCTCCTCGATGATCTTTTCAACATCCACCTCGTATCCCGCCCTCTCCCCGATAAGCCTTCCCGTCAGGTGCCCGATCATATCCACGACCCCCGTCTGCATGGCCGCCAGTATCCTTTCGGTGGCCCTTTCCCGGGACTGGGAGAGACCGGAGTGAATGGACCCCGTGACGAAGTCGAGTTCCCGAAGGATGGAGTATTTCAAATCTAACGCCCCGTCTTTTAAGATGTCAACTTCAACTCCGGAAAAAATCGTGACCCCCTTCTTCCTGCTGTTGACCTTTTCGATGATTTCCTTCTGCCGCAGCAGTTCGTTTTCGTCGAGCCCTCCGGCTATCCGCAGGGACTTTGAGTGGTCCGTGACGCAGAAATAGCGAAACCCCCTCTCCTCCATGAGCCGTGCTATTTCATCGAGGGTGTGGAAGCCGTCGCTCCAGTCGCTGTGGAGGTGCATCTCCCCCTGTATCATGTCTTCCGTGACGAGGCGGGGGAGTTTTCCCTCGATCGCCGCTTCCACCTCGCCCGAGTCCTCCCGTATCTCCGGCGGTATGAATTCCATTCCCAGCTGCCGGTAGATCTCCTCCTCTGTTTTCGAGGCGACCGTCGTGCCGTCCTTTTCCCTGAACAGGCCGTATTCGGACAGTTTCAGCCCCTTTTTCCTGGCTATTTGCCGCAGCCGCACGTTGTGGGCTTTTGACCCGGTGAAGTAGGCCAGGGCGCTGCCGAAGGCCTCCCGGGGGACCACCAGCATGTCGGCCTGCACCATGTTCAGTATGGTGACGCTCCCTTTCGTGTCCCCTGCTGCGAGGATCTCCGACACCTGGGGAAGCGCGGTGAAGAGATCTACCAGCTCCCGCTTCGATTCAGAGATAGCCAGTATGTCGATGTCCCCGATGGTCTCCTTCATCCTCCGTATCGAGCCGGCGACTACCACGGATTCAGCGAGGCCCGATTCACGGATTTGCCGGGTCAGGGCTTCGGCCAGCACATATGCCTCTCCCAGGGGGAGCCTTTGCCGGGAGTGTTCGTAGAACTCCATGCCCCGCAGGATGTTCTCCACGGTTTTTGCCCGGATCCCGGGCAGCTCGAGGAGCGTTCCGTCACGGATCGCTTCCTTGAGCTTTTCGAAGCTGTCGATTCCGAGTTTTCTGAAAAAGAGGGAGACCTTCTTGGGGCCGAGCCCCGGGATCTTCTTCAGCTGGAGCAGTTCGCCGGGGACCGTTTTGCGAAGCTCCTCGAGGAGGGGGATTTCCCCCCCGGTGCGCAACTCCCCTATCTTCCCGGCAATATCCTTTCCCACCCCCGGGATCTCGGTCAGCTCCCTCTCCGTATACTTTTCCACCGACTCGGGATGAGCCATCAGGGATTCTGCCGCCCTGCGGTAGGCCCTTATCCGGAAGGGATTTTCGTCCTGAAGCTCGAGGTAGTCGGCGATCAAGTTCAGCTTCTCGGCAATTTCCCTGTTATCTGCCATGTGGGTTCATCTTTCGGGCGTTGCGGCCTCAATTGCATGTGTGAAAGAGGCCATAGGATGTATAATAGTGTAATTCGAGACGAAGGGGGACAGAAAAAAGGATGCCGGGGAGACAGGTGATGGGTCGCGTGGCCGCGATAGCGGCTCTGGTTGCTGCGTGCTTGATGCTCCTTTCATCCTGCTCGCAGACGAGGGCGCGTTACGTTGCAATACAATACGGGGCTCTCGGGCGGCAGCAGAAGGCTGAAGGCACATATGCCAGGCTCACGGTGAACGACTTCTCGGACGTGAGGGAAGACAGGGACGGAGTCGGTGTGGACTACACGAATGCCGCGGATATTTTTCCCACCGAGCCGGTGGGGACAAGCGTGTCGCAGGTCATCGGGAGCATCCTCCAGGAAAAGGGCTTTGAGGTCATCAGGATAAGCAGGCAGGATAGCCCTGAAGGCTACAGCGCGGAATACGAGGCAGAGTATCACCTGACGGGGGCGATAGAGGAGCTGACCATCACGGTGAAAGGAAAGGGGCTGCTCGTCCACTTCGACTCCCGCGGGGTGATTCAATTTTCCCTCTTCAACGGGGTGGGGAAGATGGTGTGGTCGGGAAAAATGCAAGCCGAGCTCTCGACCTCCTCTCCCTTCGTCACGGAGAAGGCCATAGAGAAATCTATCAACGAATGCGTGATGCTTCTCGGCGAGGCCCTGGCAAAGGACGAAAAGTTCCTCGCAGTTACCGCCACGAGATGACGGGTGAGACAGGAAAAAGACCCGACCCGCCTTTTCCCGGCATGCCGACCGAAATGATAGAGGTAAAAAAACGGTGCGGGATGGGCCCTTCCGGCGGCGTGGTTGCTTGCGAGATCATGGTTGGGGAACCGGGGGCGTTGGGACAATGGAATTTCGGGTAATAGGCTCCCTCAGCGAGGCCTGGGATGTCGTGGACAGGCTGAACGATCTGTCTTACGAGCCCTCCCCGTTTCTCACCTCGCGGTACCTCCGGGCGTGGGACACCTATTTCTCGGCCACCATGGAGAAGCTCGTCATCGCGGGGGTGCAGGGGGAGAAGGTACGGGGTGCCGGCCTCTTTTACCTCCGGGAGAAGCCCTCCACATACTTTCTGATCGGCGGCAAGTCTCTCTCCGACAGGCTCGGATTCGTGATCGAGCGGGGTTTCGAGCAAAAGTTCATCGGGGGTTTCTTTGCCTACCTCGCCGGGATGGAGAGCATGCGGGGTTCCCGCTTCGTGATCAACAACGTAAACGGTGGCACTCCCCAGCAGGAGGTGCTGGAGGATATCCGGGGAAAGACCGCCGGCCTCAAGATGGAAACCGTCGATTCATCCCCCTACATCGAACTCCCCGCCGATTTCGATGCCTATCTCATGTCCCTCTCGGGGAAGCAGCGGCACGAGCTCAGGAGGAAGATCAAGAGGGCATCGGAGGGCCTGGGCGGAATACGTGTCGATGTTGTCGACGGGCGGGACGCGTCGAGGCTCCCGCTGGCGATGGAGGAGTTCGTGAGACTGCACAGCTCCTCGAACACGGGGAAGCTCAATTTCTGGAAAGGGCGCAGGAGGGAGTTTTTCGACGCAATAGCCGGGGAGTTCGGGGAGGCAGGCTGGCTGAAAATTCTCTTCCTCCTCGGCGGGTCCCGGGATGAGCGGGTGGCGGCGCTGATGATCTTCGACTACGGGGGTGACTACCTGCTCTACAACTCCGGGTTCGACCCGGCCCACAGGAGGTCTTCACCGGGTATCGTGCTGATATCCGATGCAATAAAGCGCGCAATCGGTGAGGGCAGGAAGCGCTTCGATTTTTTACGGGGAGAGGAGCGGTACAAGTACGAGCTGGGTTCGCGGAACCGGGCCGTTTACCGTGTGGAGTTCGATGTATGAAAATTGCCGTCATCTCCTATCACACCTGCCCCTACGAGCCCTTCGGCCGGGGATACTCGGGGGGGATGAACGTGTTTTTGCGGGAGCTGATCGAGCGCCTGTCCTTCATGGGCGTTTCCGTAGATGTCTTTACCCGCTCTGTTGACGATGATTACGTTTCCGTGAAGAATGAGCACCTGAAGGTGTACCACGTGGGGTGCCGCCTTCCCCCATCCCCGTCTCTGGCAGATTTCCTCGCCGCGGGAGGCCGTTTTTCCGAGGGCGTGCTCGGGTGTCTCGGTGAGGGGACCGACCTTGCCTTCAGCAATTACTGGCTTTCGGCACCCGTTTCCCTTGCGGTGAAAGCACGGATGGGCATCCCCGTTGTGCACATGAACCATACCCTGGAAAAAGTGAAGGAAAAATTCTCGAAAACCGCATATCCGTCGGATGCACTCCGCCAGGCGAGGCTTTTCTGGGAATTTTTTGCACAGAAGTTCGCAGACCGGGTAATTTTCCCCTCCCGGAGGGATTTCGAGGTGTCAGGCGCCCTGTACCCCTTTTTGGGGAAAAAGGGCGTCGTCGTTTACCCGGGGATATCGGAGGAGTTTCTCGACTCACCCTGCCGGCGGGTCGAGGCGCGCGGGGAGATCGGCGTCCCGGAGGATGTTTTTCTCTTTCTGTTCAGCGGCAGGGATGAGAGGACGAAGAACGCAGAGGGACTCATTGCCGCATTCAAAGAGCTTGACCGGAAGAGGTGCCGGCTGCTCGTTCTCGGCGGCGGCGCGTATCCGGGAGAGGGGATACAGTGCCTTCCGGCACAGGCGAGGGAGTCCCTCGCCGCCACGATGGATGCGTCGGACTGTATCGTGGTCCCTTCCTTTTACGAGAGCTTCGGGTTTTTCGCGATGGAAGCCCTTGCGCGGGGAAAGCCGGTCGTCGTTCCTGCCGGGACGTTTATCGGCGACCTCACCGCGGATTACGATCTGGGCGAGGTTTTCGATCCCGGGCAGAGAGGTTCGCTTGCCCGGGCGCTCGGGTCCTGCGTCGAGAGAAAAGACCGATTTCGGGAAAGAGCCCCCGAGATTGCGGCGAGGGCCGGACAGTTTACCTGGGAGAGATCTTCCTCCCGATTTCTACAAGTTCTCGATCAGCTTTCGTGAGCCTCACGGCGTTGTCGATGAAGTTCTCGAGGCCAATCTTCGCCTCTTCGTCCGGGTACTGGATGGGGGGGTGCTTCATGAAGTAGGAGGACGGTTCGATGAGGGGGCCTCCCATGCGGGCATCGATGGCGATCTTCAGACACCGGATGACGTCGATGACCACACCCGCGCTGTTGGGGGAGTCGATGACGGAAAGCCGCAGTTCCAGCTCTATGGGGGATTCGGCGAAACCCTGTCCCTCGAGCCTGATGAAGCAGATCTTGTTGTCCTTCTGCCAGGGGACGTAGTCCGATGGGCCCACGTGGATGTTTTCATCGGTCAGGGACCCGCCCACAACAGACCTCACCGACTCGGTTTTGGATATCTTCTTGGAGGAAAGTCTCTTCCTGTTGAGCATGTTGAGGAAATCCGTGTTGCCACCCGTGTTGATCTGGTAGGTCCTGTCGAGGGAGACGCCCCTGTCGGCAAAGAGCTTCGCAAGTGCCCTGTGGATGATCGTTGCCCCGAGCTGGGATTTTATATCGTCCCCGATTATGGGTATATTTCTCTCCGTGAACCTGTTTGCCCAGTCATCATCGGAGGCGACGAACACGGGAATGCAGTTCGCCATGGCGATGCCCAGTTCGAGGCAGATGCCTGCGTAAAACTCGGTGGCCTTCTGGGACCCGACGGGTAGGAAGTTAACGAGTATTTCGGCTCCCGAGTCGTAGAGGATCTTTTTCACGTCGTCCGGCTCCCGCGCCGCGGGGAGGAACACCTGGTCTTCGGGATACTCTGCCATGTGGTCGGGGAACCCGTCCAGGAGAGGGGACATGTAAACCCGGACGTTGTCGTCTTTAAAGTCGCTGAAGAAGACGGGAGTGGAGTTGGGCTTTGCAAAGATGGCCTCTTTCAGGCTCCTTCCGACTTTTCTCTCGTCGATGTCGAACGCGGCGACGATCTCTATGTCTCCCGGGCCGTAGGGGCCGATGTGGCTGTTGATGAGCCCCCTGAGCTGGCCACGTTCGTCTGCCATCTTTTCTCCCGGGCTCCGGTAATATTCGACGCCCTGGACGAGGGCACTCCCACAGTTTCCAACTCCTACGATAGCAACCCGAATGTTTCCCATTTCTCGTTCCTCGCAGATTTAGTGTTCCGTTGACACATTATTTGATTCGTCTTTGTCGATGGGGGATTCCTCGCCAGCTGGAAGCTGGCTGAAGCAAACCCAGCACGCGGGGGGGGAAAGGTCAGATTTTTTGCGCCGCTCCTCTCCGATGAAATTCTGGGCGCCGCATCTGTCGCAATACACGATCATGCAGTCAAAGTACTTTCCAGGGGGGCAGCAGATCCTCCCTGACCTCTATCAATGCCGTTCCCCGCCTCTTTTTCGTGCTTTCCAGCACTACCCCCAGTTCTCTCGGGGAATCGGCTCTATTATAGTCGATTCCTGAGGCAGCGCAAATCTTTCCGAAGTCGGGATTTTTCAGGTTTACGCCAATTTTTTCCAGACCTCCCCATTTTTCCCATTCCCGGAGCACTCCGTAGCCGGAATCGTTGAACAGGACGACGGTGATGTCGAGGGAGTATTCGGCGGCTGTCTGGAGTTCTGCGGCGAAGTAGGGAAAGTTGCCGTCTCCTGTTATGACGTACGCCCGTTCCCCCCGGGTGCCGGTGAGGGCCCCTACCGCAGCCGGGAGCGCGAAGCCGAGGCTGTTGCTTCCCGAAGGATAGTGGTAGAGCCCGGGCGCTTGCGACCTGAAGAGGTATCTCATCCAGTAGGAGATTATGGTGGGGTCGGTGAAAATGAGCGCGTCACCGGGAATCTTCTCCTCCATTGTGCCGACGTATGCGGTCTCCGAGGGGTAGCTTGTGCGCGCCAGCCCGAGATGTTCTCTCCGGGCTTTTGCGAGGATATCCGGCAGCGGGCTTCCCCCCTCGTTTTCGCGGGGACCGACGGCGGCCAGGAAATCCTCTGCCGTGCACTGAAGGTGAAGCACCTCTGTTCCCGGCAGCACGGGGGGCGAGGGGTCCAGGTTTACGTGAACGATTTCCGGCGGAAAGGGCCCCTTCCTGTTGCCCGTGGAGATGAGGGAAAAGGAGGTCCCGATCGCGATCAGAAGGTCCCCCTGCCCCATGACCTCTCTGGCCGTGGCCCCCCGGTATACCCCTCCCGCGAGCCGGTGTGTCTCCGGGATAGCTCCTTTTGCCGTTACCGTCGTAAAGAGGGGGGCATCGATCGTTTCGGCCAGACCGAGGAGCTTTTCCCCGCACCCGGGGAAGATGCCCCCGTACCCCGCCAGGATGACGGGCCGGCGGGCCCGGTTGATCAGGTTTTCGGCCCTTTTCACCCTGTCCGGCGAGGGCGGTTCGGGTTTTCGGGGTGTCAGGTCCGGTGCCGGCCCCGTCGGTTCGTACTGTGTGAGCGCATCGACGGGAAGCTCCACGTACGAGGGTTTCACGGGAGGGGAGAGAGATGCCCTCACCGCATCTGCGAGGAGCCTGTCCGCTTCTGCCGGGCCTTCGGGGAAAAATGCCGCATCGACGATGCTGGCGGCCGATTCGGCCTGTCCCTCGAATTCGTGCAGGGCTTTCGCCCCGAGACCCCGTGCGTCCCGGTGGACCTGTCCGGAAACAAAAACGACGGGGGTGCCCTTCATTTTTGCTTCGAGCATCGCGCAGGACCCGATGAGGAAGCCCGGCCCCGGGGTCAGGAGACAGAAGGACACACGCCCCGTTGTGCGGGAGTAGCCTGTCGCCATGTAACCGGCGCAGAGCTCCGTCCTCGCGGGAACATAGAGGTTTCCGAGCCCTGCCCGGGAAAGCTCTCTTAAAAGGCGCATCACATGGGTTCCCGCCACACCGAAGACGGGAGCGCCCGTTCTCTCCAGTATCCCTATGAAAGGAAAGGCCAATGTCTTTCCCATCCTCAAAAAGTTCCTTGATTTTAACCGGCTTTGGGTGCTTAAACTATTTTTAGCGAAACGCTTTGCAAATGCAACAAACAGCTTCAGGGGCATGGAGGGAGATCATGCAGATCGAAAAGGGGACGGACAAGCTCGTCAAGACGATTCGACTGATGATAAAGGATTCGCCGGGCTATCTGGGACGTGTTGCTACCGCGATCGGGGACATGGGAGGCAACATCGGGAACGTGAAGATCAACCGGTTCGGCATGGAGTACAACACCCGGGACTTCACCGTGTTCGTCGATGACGAGGCACACCTGGAGCGGGTCCTCGAGGCAATCGGGAAGGTCGAAGGCGTCATCATCTCCGACGTTATCGACCTCGTCCTCGAGCTTCACCGCGGGGGGAAAATCCGCATGAAATCGACCGTGACGATCGATGGCGTCAGTGAGATCAGAAAAATTTACACCCCCGGCGTGGCAAAGGTGTGCAAGATGATCCAGGGCGATCCCGATTCGGCATATGATTACACCTCAATCGGGAATTCCGTCGCCATAGCCACGAACGGGTCGGCCATACTGGGCCTGGGAAATATCGGGGCAGTTGCGGGAATGCCCGTCATGGAGGGGAAGGCGGTCCTTTTCGACTATCTCGTGGGGATAAACGGGATTCCCGTTCTCATCAAGTCCGATGACCCCGAGGAGATTATCGCCGTGCTGGCAAAAACCGCCTGTACCTATGGTGCCATCAAGCTCGAGGATATCAAGGCCCCTGACTGTTTCCGGATAGAGGACAGATTGACGGAGCTCCTCGATATCCCCGTCATGCACGACGACCAGCACGGGACGGCCGTGGTGGTCCTCGCGGCTCTTTTCAACGCGAGCAAATACGTGGGGATGATGATCAAGAACGATATCGTGGGCGTCGTCGGGCTCGGGGCGGCCGGGATGGGCATATCGAAGCTCCTTCTTGCTTACGGGGTGAGGAAGCTGCTCGGTACCGATCTGAGCGAGCAGGCGATGGAGATCTTGAAGGACAAGGGTGGGGAGCCGACAGGCCTCGAGGAGATCATGCGCGAATCGGATATCGTCATCTGCACCACCGGTGTTGGCGGCCTGATCAAGAAGGAGATGATCCGGAAGGGCCAGGTTATCCTCGCTCTTTCCAATCCCTTTCCGGAGATAATGCCGGAGGATGCGAAGGCAGCCGGGGCGTCTTTCGCCGCTGACGGGAAGGGGGTCAACAATGCCCTCGCCTTCCCCGGAATTTTTCGGGGGGCGCTGAATGCCCGGGCGAGGAAGATAAACAACAGGATGAAGCTTGCGGCGGCGAAGACGATCGCGAAATTTGCAGAACCGGGTGAGCTCGTGCCCGGGATACTGAACATCGAGATGCATTCGGAAGTGTCGAAGGCCGTCGAGAGGGCAGCCTTTGAGTCGGGAATTGCAAAGCCGAAGCCGGACATCATCAGCGAGGATTGAACGCAGGTCCCGCGCCCGGGAAAATCAGCAATAAGCTCAGGGTTCAGCGTTTCTCCCTGCGGACCCCCGGGTTCGCTGGCTCATTCCTTCCTTCTTATCTTCAGCCTGATGAAGATGTCGTAGGCCAGGAGACAGGCGGTT
>JABAOF010000068.1_pt3 | contig 58496 bp, 64 predicted proteins | sample 7062171 | NCBI WGS metagenome assembly JABAOF01 (sample SAMN14538628, study PRJNA623070) | marine sediment metagenome | biome: marine biome [ENVO:00000428]; feature: marine pelagic biome [ENVO:01000023]; material: deep marine sediment [ENVO:00002113] | place: India: Gulf of Khambhat ... | reverse complement strand
AGTGCACCCGGGGGGTCCTGCCTTTTCGTCGCCGCCTTTCCACCCCGTCTCCCTCCTCATCAGTTTCCGAGTTGCGAAAATACTTTTCTTTTTGCAATAAGGCCAATACCCTAGTAAGATTCCCGGCCTACGTCAAGGGGAATCCAAACCTCCTACCCCAGCGATTCGCGAGAATCATTCCGCCAATCGATCCAATCCTTCACTCACGGGAGATTGACGTGAAAGGAAGGCCATGGTATAGAGCCTGGAACTGATGGAGAAGGCATGTTCGCCTGTTACTCTCCCTTTTATTTCATTGATCTCGGAAAGGCCCATCCCTTTCCAATGGAAAAGTATCCGCGGATCTTCGAGCAATTGATCCGCGAAGGAACCGTCCGCCCCTCTCGTATCATCCGACCCTCCCCGCTCCCGGATAGCACCCTCGAGGCCGCCCACAGCTCTTCTTACCTCCACCGGGTTGCCCGAGGCTTACTGAGCCGGCACGAGGAGCGTCGTCTCGGATTTCTCTGGTCCCCGGCCCTACTCCGTCGCGCGCGGTGCGCTGCAGGAGGAACTTTGATGGCCTGCCGCATTGCCCTGATCGAAGGGATCGGGGTGAATCTCGCGGGGGGAAGTCACCACGCCTTTGCCGATCGGGGGGAGGGCTTTTGTGTTTTTAACGACTTGGCGGTGGCAATCCGAACCTTGCAGACAGAAGGGCGTATTCAACGAGCCGCCGTGATCGACTGCGATGTCCATCAGGGCAACGGTACAGCTGCCATGTTTCAGGACGACCCCAAGGTTCTGACTTTCTCCATTCACGGGGCCAACAACTATCCCTACTGTCAGGTCCCCAGCACGCAAGACATCGCCTTGCCAGACGGCACCCAGGACGACCTCTACTTGGAAATGCTTCAGGCTCACCTCCCCGGGCTTCTCCGGACGTTCCGCCCCGAGCTGGTGATCTACGTGGGAGGCGTGGACCCGTACGGGGAGGACCGCTTTGGACGACTGAAGCTTACCCTGAAGGGTTTGAACCGGCGAGATGCACTTGTCTTGGGCCTATGCCGAGAATGGAAGACCCCGGCGGTCGTGACCTTCGCCGGGGGCTACGCCGCGAGCCTCGACGACACGATCGAGGCCCATTGTCAGACCATTCGAACCGTACGGTCACTTCTGTAACGCCTTTGACCTACGGAGATTCGGCGAAGGCCAAGGCAATGCGTAAGAGCGGCTTTATTGGAGCCGGTCTAGACGGTCCTGAGCCAGTCGAGCTTCCCGGGATCTCGGAAACTTCGCGACGAGCTCTCGGAGTACCCCTTGTGCCTGACTCGTCTCCCCAAGTTCAAGATAGGCGTAACCTTGCTTCAGCATCGCACTGGGAACCTTGGTGCTGCCAGGGTAGTCCTTGATCACCTTGTCGAATTCCCGAATCGCGTCGGGGTATTTCCGTTGGCTATAGTAGGACTCGGCAAGCCAGTACTGAGCGTTGGGCACCAGCGTGGTCTTGGGATAGAAGGTCAGATAGTTCTTGAAGCCCCTGATGGCCAGGTCATAATTGCCTTTGGTATAATCACTCAAGCCTGCCCTGTAGACCTCCTCCGGCGAGGGGAGAGACTCCTGGACACCAGGCAAGCCTGGTCTGGCAACAGCCGGAGACTGGGGCGGGGAAACACCCCCACCGCGCGGAGGTAGGGGCTGGCCGGTACCTGACGGAAGCGAGGGAGAGACTCCAGGCAATGGGGCTTGAGGCCCTCCCGAAGGGCCCGCTGCCTCCCCCAGCAGCCGGTTGACTCTCACCTCAGTCGCATCCAGCCGCTGGCTCAGTTCTGAAAGACGGAAAGTGTTCTCTTCCAGCTTCCCCTGGACCATCCGGGTTTCAACGGACAGTTCCTCGAGACGGGCCACCACATCAGTCTGTCCAATGCCCCCTCCGCCAGCACCTAACCCCTGCCCGCTGACGTCCCCCTCCTTCGACATCGCATTGACCTCTCCTCGGAGGCTACGAACGTCCTGCTGGAGGGCTTGGAACTGTTCCGCGGTCACCATACAACTATTGCCCAACAGTAGAACCCCGACCAAAAGGGGCCAGGTAAGATACCGCTCCATCATCTCCCCCATCATGAGTACTCACTTGAAGAGCTTACCCTTGACCGCGCGAGGGAGGGAGTGGAAGATATTGACCCCCTCCCTCACTGTTCCATCCAATCAGCAGTTGAAGTCGGTTATTTCCCCATAACAAAGTGGCCCCGGCGGTTCCACTTCCATGCAGACTCATCATGCCCAAGGACAAAGGGCCGTTCCTCGCCGTAACTGATAGTTGAGATCCGCTTGGCATCAATGCCCCCGGCCACCAGGTAGTTTCGGACAGACTTGGCCCGGCGGTCCCCGAGACCCAGATTGTACTCGTTGGTCCCTCGCTCATCGCAGTGTCCCTCAACCACAATGCGAACTCGAGGATTGGCCTTGAGCCACTCGATGTTGTTGTTCAGGGTCTGCTTGGCATCGGGTCTCAGGACCGACTTATCGAAGTCAAAGAAGACATCCTTCAACTGTGCCTCTGCTGACGGCCTCACAGTTGGCCGAGCCGGCGGGGCTTCCACAACCGGTCCAGGCTTGGTCACCTTCTCCGGCCCCCCTGCCCCCAGGCCCCCGGTTTGTACCTCCGGCTTTTTGGGACAACCGGCCAAGAGCAGGGCCCCCGCCACGACGAGGACCGGACCCCACAGAGATCCCCGCCATCTGGTCATCGTAGAACCCACCCCGGTCCGCTGCTTTACTCCCGCTTTCCCCACCATTCTGTCCTCCTTTCTGTCCCATGATTTTACCACTGGATAACATCAATCGAGCCTCAGGGCGACCAATTCGGAGCGAAGTTGTTGAAGGCATTCCGGGTCAATCGTTTTTGTCCCGACCCGTCGGCGTGCATCACATAAACATTTTTCCTCCCATTCCGGTTTGATGTAAAGACCAGATGTCGCCCGTTAGGCGACCAGGCAGGATCCTCATTGGACCCCGAGCTGGTCAGTTGTTGAATCCCAGATCCGTCCGGGTCCATGAGGTAGATCTGAAACCTTCCTTCTCCCCGATTGGAGACGAACGCGATCTTGTCGCCACGCGGCGACCACTGGGGAGAAGCATTGTAATCCCCGTCAAAGGTCAACCGTCGAAGATTGGTCCCTTCGACATCCATGACATAGATCTGGGGAGACCCACCACGATCCGAGGTGAAAGCGATCTGCCGACCGTTGGGAGAGAAGGTCGGAGAGACCGAAATCCCAAGTCCATTGGTGAGGCGTCGGAGCCCCCGTCCAGTCGGCTTCATCAGGTAGAGGTTCGTGCCACCATCCTTGCTCAGGGACAGCGCCAGCCAGCGCCCGTCTGGTGACCAGGCGGGAGAGATGTTGAGCCCGGGCAAGGCCGAGACCTTGTTCCGCCGCCCGGTCTCGAGATTGAGGATGTACAGATCCGGATTGCCGTCCCGGTAGGACGTATAGGCCAGCCCTTTCCCATCAGGGGAGAACCGAGGCGAGAGATTGATTGATCGGTTCCCCGTGACCAGGACCGAGTTGTGACCATCGTAGTCCATGAGATAGAGCTCGGTGGCGCCCTTGCCGACGCGGGCATAGGCAATCCGCGTCGAGGCAACCCCACGCTCGCCGGTGAGGCGGAGCATCACGTCGTCGGCCAATCGGTGGACCATAGTCCTGAGCGCGTTGACATCCCCGAAATATCGCTTGCCGCCAAGAAAGGTCCCTCGGCTCACATTATACACCCGTCCTTCGAGGACCAGATCCTTCCCCTGCTTCGTGAGCTCCGCTGAGACTAATGCTTGCACCTTCAGTTGATTCAAGGAAGCCAGAACTTTCTCCTCTTCGCCCAAGCGGATCTCTCGGGGCTCGAACGGGAGGAAGGCAGGGGGCAGCACCTCGAAAATCGTTGAGAACTCCAGATCACCCATCAGAATCGACTGTGCTTCAGCCCCCAGATCGGTTCGATTTGAGGCCCATCGGAAGGGCTGCAGTCCCAACACGGCGATGGGGATTTTCTGGACCATCGTTCGCGTCACCGTGATATCTACCTGGGCCACCACAGTGGCAGGCAGCAACCCGTTCAAGAGGACCAGAAGGAATAAGAAGATTCGTCGATAGCCAATCATATGCCGTTACTCGCCCCGCATCTCAAAATGGAACCGCACGAGGAGCGTTTCCTCTGCAAAGAGAGGGGGAAACGGGGGAAGGGGAACCGCCTCCTGCACCGCTCGCAGGGCCGACTGATCTAAGAATATGTTTTCCGAAGGAGTCAAGACGCGGATATCGCGGACCAGCCCCGACCGCACCACGATGAAGCCCAGAGTCACCCGCTCCATCTGACCCCGCTTGAGCCCCAAAGAGGGTTCCACCCATCGGCTACTTACCTTCGCCTGAATCGCTGCGAGGTAGTAACTCAAAGAGGGATCAGCCTTATCGGTAGAGACACTGCTCTCCGAGACGACCCCGGGGGGTCCCCCATCGCCCAGAGCGGTCGGAAGGGCAGTCCGAACCGGTGCTTGAAAAACCTTAGGCGGTCCCGACGAAGATTGCTTCGCGGCCGTCTGCGGAGCTCGAGCCGACTTCCGCGCCACCTTACCCTTCTTGGGAAGAGCAAGAGTCTCGGGAAAAGCCCGGGGGGCCTTCGGCTTGACCGTAGACACTTTCGCTTTGGGCTTGGGGGTTGATGGCCTGACCTGAGCCGACGCCTTTGGGGATCGAGGCTTCACAGCCGGCGCCTTCATGCGGGACGGGGTCACCCGTCGAGTTCCCGGAAGCTCTACCAACGTCACTTTGTACGCCACCGGCACGTGAAACCGCTGCGAGTAAAGGGACGGAGTGAGAAAGACCCCGGCGAAAACCAAGAAGTGCAGCACCAGGGAAAAGGCAAGATTGACCCCAAACTCTTTCCCCTCCCGCTTCATCTCTAAGGTGTGGCCCACCCCCCCTACCGCCTCCTCTGGGGACGATGCAGGGGCTCGGTCACCATTCCCAGCCGGTCGATCCCGGCCTTCTTCACCACGTCCATCACCTGAACCACCACCCCATAGGGGACCTTTTCGTCGGCCCTCAGGAAGACCGCTGCACGGGGATTTCGCTTCTGCAGGCCGGTCAGGACCTTCTGGAGTCGGCCCAGGGTGATCTGCTGATCGTCCAGATAGATCGCCTTGTTTTTGGTGACAGTCAGGACCAGGCGCTCCTCGGGATTAACGTTTCTCGTCTCGGTCCGCGGGACTTGGACGTCGATCCCCCGGATCATCATGGGGGCGGTGATCATAAAGATGATGAGGAGCACCAACACCACGTCGACGAAAGGCGTGACGTTGATCTCTGACAAAGCGCCGCCCAGGCGATTACTTGATTCAGGAGGACGTGCGCTCATCGTGCCACCGCGAGCCGTTCCGCCATGCCCAGAAACTCCAGGGTAAACAGATCCAATCGAGTTCCGATGCCGCGGATGCGATTCACGAAATAGTTATACGCGATGACCGCTGGTATGGCCGCAGCCAGCCCAGCGGCAGTAGCGATCAAGGCCTCGGCAATTCCCGGGGCCACGGCCCCCAGATTAGCGGAGCCGGCCGCCCCGATACCGACGAAGGCATCGATGATACCCCAGACCGTGCCAAATAGGCCGATAAACGGCGTCACGCTTCCGGTTGTGGCCAGGAAGATCAGGTGGCGCTCCAATCGAGAGAGTTCTTTCAAGCTAGCGTGTCTGAGCATCCGGCTGATCCCTTCCAGGACCTCTCCACCCCGTTCCGGCGGCAGGTTTGGCTGCGGCTGTCCGGGACTGCTCCCAGGGTGCGGGTTTCCTCTCACATGATAACTGAGTTCCCGAAATCCTTCGCGATAAAGAGCCGCCACCGGAGACGCGGGATACCGCCTGGCCTCCTCGTGCATCGCGTTCAGATTCCTAGAGCTGCGAAAAACATCGAGGAATTTGTCCGACTGCCGCTCCGCCCTCCGCAGAGTCCGAACCTTCATTAAAATGACGGCCCAGGAGGCAACGGAGAAAAAGAGAAGGAGGAGGAGCACCCCCTTGGCCACCGGTCCGGCCTGCAAGACGAGATGTAAAACGCTAAAACCAGTCATCCCGCGTCATCTATACCACGGTCCCCAGAAAGCGTCAAGGGATAGTGCCGGCGCATTCGGCTGTTCCCAGGGACCTGGCGAGCTTGCGAATCCTCCAACGGGAAGGATGAGGACGTATGGGAAAAAGGAAAGTGAGACCGCCCCCGTCGCGAGGGTAATGTATCACGTTAAAGGTGCCTGGGGCAGCCCCCTGGGGTCGCGTCAGGCCACTTTTTCTCGTTTTGCGCGGGCCGAAGGGCTTTTTTGCACGGTTGCCTCCCTCGGCTCAGGGAGAGAAGCGTCCCGAGGTGCTCGCTGCTTAACGGTCGCTCGAATAGTCCGGAGCTCTTTGTCCTCAAAGCCCCTTTCACTTCCGAAGACCCTGTGCATGTGGCCCCCTTTCACGTCCTGAGAAATACAGTTTACGGAGACAAAAAGAGCAACATTCGTGCCAGCCCCAGCAAGAGGCTTCCCCTTATCCTTAATAATTAGACACGTTTCATCGTGGAAAGTTTCATCAACGACGGGGGACTTCACTTTGTTGTCGGTGCTCACATCCAAAGGCTGAAACGGTTCCCCCTGCGTTGACAACCCCCGACCCCTCTGTTATGGTTAAAAAATTATCGAGAAATGCCAAGAGATACGCATCCAAATTGACCGTGACGCACTTGCTGCGCTTCGATCCGATAGACATAGCTNNACCCCTCTGTTAACGTTATAGACTATTTATGGACAAAGCAGGAGAACTCATGCACCCGAGCTCGCCGTGATGCCCTCGCTGCGATTCGACGCTATCGACATCGCCTCACTCCCTGGAGTCAATCCGATCTTTCGGGACTATGTGAAGGGAGCCCCTGCCCTCCGAGACTTCTATCGATGGGACCCTCGGGAGCCACAGGAAAAGCTACTCCAGTGCCTGGCCCGCCGGGGATATCCCCGTCACGACCTGGTCAGTATCCTGACCGATCAGAACCGGGACCTGGGGGCGAGCGAAACCATCCTTAAGAACATCGCGCGCCTTCTTGACCCTCAGGCGGTAACAATCGTCACTAGTCAGCAGGTGGGTCTCCTTGGAGGGCCTCTCTATACTCTCTACAAGGCCCTCACCGCGGTCGTGTTGGCCCGCCAGGTAGAGTCGCAGTGGCAGGTCCCCTGTCTTCCACTCTTCTGGATGGCCTCGGAGGATGCCGATTTCGCTGAGATCGACCACCTGTACATGCCGGACTACCAAGACCAAGTGGCTCTCCTTCGCTATACGCCGGAGGAAGGCTTCGGGGCCGATCTTCCAGCGACCCACATGCTCACCGAAAGGATCGGGGAAGTTTTTGCCGCCCTCGAGCGGGCTGCTGGTCCGGGTCGGTTTCACGAAGGGATTCTCACACTGCTTCAGAACTGCTATCGTCCTGGGACAAACTTGGTCTCGGCTTTTGGCCGACTGCTGAGCTCCCTCCTCGGGGACCGAGGTCTGATCCTAGTCAACACGGCCGACCCCCGCTTGAAGACTTTAGCCCGTCCTCTCTTCCTGCAGGAGATCAGCACGGCGCCCGCCTCAGCGCAGCTGGTTCAGACCGCCTGGGACAAGCTGCGAGCTCTCGGATACCGCCCTCAGGTCCGTCTCCGGGGAGAAGGGCCGAATCTTTTTTACTTGCAGGAGGGGCGGCGAACGCTCAAAAAGGGGGATGGGCACGAGCTGCTGATCGCCGGAACCCGGAGATGGGTAACACGAGACACGCTTCACTCTCTCGTGGAGAAGGCCCCGGAACAATTCAGCCCAAATGTTGTCCTCCGCCCGCTGATGGAGAGTTTCCTGTTCCCCACCGTCGCCCACGTAGGCGGGCCTCACGAGATCGCGTACTACGCCCAACTCCGGGGCGTCTTCGACCATTTCGACATCCCTTCCCCCTTCCTCCTTCCACGGGCAACGCTCACCCTCGTGGAGGGGCGGATCGAACGATTGCTCAAGAAACACGACCTGGACTTTACGGCTCTCCAGGATGATGCCGAGAGCGTGGTGAGTGAGGTCCTTCGCCGGTCCCTCCCCAAGACCTTCGTGGCCAAGCAACAGAGGATCCTGCAGACGATCCTCAAGAATTTCGAGGAACTCAAGGCGTTGGTCTCAACCCTCGATCCCACGCTAACTCCCCGGGTCGGTGGGGCGGAAGGGTCAGTAAAGAAACGGATGGAAAACCTGGAGCGACACCTCCTCCGCTCGTTCAAACGGCGCAATCAGGAGATCCGGACCCAGGTCCTCCGGGTCCTGGCCCATCTCCAGCCTAGAGGTGAACTCCAAGAGCGGGTGCACGGTTTTGTCACGCACTTGGGTCGCCATGACTTTTCTCTCGTCGAGGTGATCGCTGCCGCCATAGATGGCCCAGGATGGGAGCACCGGCTCCTCTATCTAGGCGCCCCAACCCGATGACCGCGGACCGACGACCGATGACCGAAGTTGCTAAGGGCGAGTAGGGGTTGGGTGGAGAATTATGGCGCCGCCGAGGAGAATCCCTCCGAGCCTTTAGTCGTCGGGCGAACCATGAACACTGAACGATGAACGCTGCCGAAGGTCTTTAGACTTCGGACTTAGGACATCGCACTTCTCATGAAGATTGGGATCACCTGCTATCCTACTTATGGTGGAAGTGGTGCCGTCGCCGCGGAACTGGGGATCCAGCTTGGCCAACGGGGACACCAGGTCCACTTTATAAGCTACGCTCCTCCCTTTCGCCTTCCCACCTTCCAACAAAACCTCTTTTTCCACCAGGTCGAGACGATGTCCTATCCTCTATTCGATTACACGCCGTACACGATCACTCTCGCAGCCAAGATGGCGGATGTGGTGCTCGCGGAAGGGGTGGACCTGCTCCACGTCCACTATGCCATCCCGCACGCGGTCTCGGCTTTCTTGGCCCGGGAGGCGGTGGCAGGCCGACTGAAGGTCCTGACCACGCTTCACGGGACCGATATCACGTTGGTGGGAACCGATCCGTCCCTCCGCCCGATCACCCGGCTTGCCATTAACATGAGCGACCGGGTCACCGCCGTCTCATCCTATCTGGAACAGACGACCCGTGAGACCTTCGAGCCCAGCCGCCCCGTCCGAATGATTCCCAACTTCGTTGACAGCTCCCGATTCCATCCGGGGCAAGAGGAGGAGGTCCGAAGCCGTTTTGCTCGTCCAGGAGAGCCCATTCTGCTACACCTGAGCAACTTTCGCCCTGTCAAGCGGGTCACTGACGTCATCCGAATCTTCGCCAGGGTCCGGCAGGAGATTCCGGCTAAGCTCCTCATGGTCGGGGACGGTGTCGAGCGCCCCACGGCCCAGCACCTGGTCAGAGAGCTGAACATCGAGAAGGAGGTCCGCTTTCTGAGTCGCCAAGAAGATATCCCTAGCCTGATGAAGGTCGCCGATCTGTTCTTGCTCCCAAGCGAACTCGAGTCTTTCGGGTTGGCCGCGCTCGAGGCGATGAGCTGCGGTGTCCCGGTAATCGCCAGTCGCGTGGGCGGCCTTCCCGAAGTGATTGATGATGGCATGAATGGACTGTTGTATCCCGTGGGGTATGTCGAGGGAATGGCCCAGGGAGCCCTTCAGGTTCTCACGGACGACACAGTACACCGTCGGATGGCACACGCGGCCCGTCAGCGAGTCCTCGACCACTTCGACGCCCCCTTGATCGTCCCGCAGTACGAGGCCCTCTACGAGGAGCTTCGCGAATCCTAGTGCCGTTCCAACTTAATGAGCCGATTTGATGGGCGTGCCTTGTTGCAATAATCGTGAGCTTCTGTAGCGGGAAAGTTGTCACAAATAGTTGGAACGGCACTAGACTTTGGCGATGCGCTGGCCCAGGACGCCCAGCAGGTAGCCGCACTACGACAACGGGCGCGACAATCGACCGCGCGCTCAAAACATCCAAAAACCCATCCCCGTGAAGAGGAGGTTACGATGAGAAGCCAGCCCCAGAGTCTATATCGGAGCATCGCCCTGAACCTTCTGCGGATCATGAGTGGCTTTCTCTTCATGCCCCATGGGGCCCAGAAACTGTTCGGACTCTTTGGCGGATTCGGGGGACAACCGGGAGCGACAGCACCACTCTTCTCCCTCACGGGTCTTGCGGGATTCTTGGAGTTTTTCGGGGGATTGGCCATCTTCCTCGGGCTCCTCACCCGCCCGGTGGCTTTCATCTTATCGGGGCACATGGCCGCGGCGTATTTCATGGCGCATGTCTCCAGGGGCTTCTGGCCACTGCTGAATCGGGGTGAGCTAGCAGCGCTCTATTCCTTCGTGTTTCTCTTCCTCGCGGCTGCGGGTGGAGGAGACTTCAGTGTCGACGGGCTGCTCAAGAAGCGAATAAGGTGAGAGGTTACGGTAAACATGGTTCGCTTTCACCACCCGTATTTTGAGTCCTTCGGCCGGCTTCATGCCACAAGACGTCTCCTGACGCAACACCCGAAAGGCGAATCATAATCGTACACTCCTGCCTAATAGCCGTACACTCCTGGCTAATCGCGTCCAGGCCGGTATCTTCAAGCCCCTATTCGAAAAGGAATCGATTAAGAACAGGGCGATCGATTGCGCCTGCTAGTCCTGGCCCTGCCACTCAACGTCAACAGCACCCTCCAGAAATGAAACCTGATCCCTTAATTTGTTGAATGTATTCATTTTTGGCACACGCATTGCAACTCTCGACCGCCCGGGACGAGACCTCAATTGAAAGCTCGGTCTCATTCCCTGGATAGACAAATGAGTCGGCAACGAACAATTATCCTCTGCACTCTGGTATTTCTCTGCTCTCAAGCCAGTATTGTCTCTGCCAACAATTGGCCGCAGACGATTGAGCGGTTGAAGCCAACCGTCATCAATCTCGAAGTGACCACCCAAGTTAACATAGGGTTAGATAGACCAGGTACGCGGCATGGAACGGGTTTTATTGTCGACGCAAAGCGTGGAATCATTGCTACCAACCGACACCTCACCTCTATGAGTCCCGCCCACATAAAGATTACCTTCATCGATGGAAGCTCAACTGAAGGAAAACTCCTCTACTACGATTATTATCACGATTTTGCCTTTATCCGATTCGACCCATCGTCGGTCGCCCTTGACTTGAAAGCGGCCACACTGGGCTCCTCACTTGATTTGAAACCGCAACAAACGGTTCTGCTCATCGGTAATAATGAAAGAGAGGAATATTCCGTCAAAATCGGCATGGTAGTCAATTCGACCGTGGATAAAGGCGACCGTCATTCATCCACTATCCGCACAAGTTTTGATAGAACAGGCGGTTCAAGTGGCTCCCCCGTTTTTAATGAAAGTGGAGAAGTGATAGGCATCCATTTTGCCGGCACGGACACGTCAAGTTTCGAACTGCCTATCGAATATCTCATAGATTCCGTCCAAACGATCCAGAATGGTAAATTACCCCAGCGCGGGGATATTGGAGTCGAACTCGGCTACGTGAATCTTGATGATGCAATCAAGCACGTGGGCATTACTGACCACTACCGAAATCTGTATAAGCGGAAGTTTCATGGGTCGACAAAAGTAATCCAAATCGAGAGAGTCATTCCTACCTCACCGGCCCACAACGTGCTGAGGCCAGGGGATATTATATGGTCGGTTGGAGATCAGCTTATAGGCGACAACCTGTACCTGTTTGATAAACTCATTGATCAACATGTAAATCGTACGGTCAAGTTTACGGTGCTGAGGCGAAAAGAGGAGGTCGTTGTTGCGCTTCCGGTGCTAGATCTCGAAGAGCAAAAACCCAAAAAATTCGTGTGGTTTGGCGGGGGGACGTTTCAAACCATCACGGCCGAATTCAGAAGAAGGCTTCATTATGGCGGCGACGGTGTATTTATGAACAGCGTGCGGATCGGAAGCGCATTTTCTCCGTTAGGTGTCTACGACGAAAAGCATCCTACTGCGAGACGCGTAATAATCAAAGAGCTGGATGGAAAAGAAATTCGAGACTTGGACGATTTTATCAAGGCAGCACGCGGGATCACTCACGGAACGTATACGACCGTCATCTATCAGGACCTATTTGATGTCAACACAGGTCCGAAAGTAAAGTACACCTCGTTTGATCTCATGCTGAGTGAACTGAGGATCTTTCACTTAAACGACGACACGGGAAATTGGGAAGAGGCGAAAACCGGACCATCAGGATTTTTCAGCGTATCAAGGGAGCCTCTGGCGCACTAGACGATCGGCAAATGAAAAAGGGGAGGGCCTTCGCCCTCCCCCTTCAGGATGAGCCGGTTACCACTACTTTGGCATGGTCTTCGGCGTTCCGACCTTCACTCCGAGTTTCTCCAGCCCTGCCGTCAGCTTGTCAGTCGCCTCCTCGTTCTTGCCTTCCTTGATCAGCGTGTCTCCTTCACTGCAAAGGGTCGCAGCCTCCTCGTTTGGATTCTTCTTTAGGGCCTCCTGGCACTGCTTGGAGAGCTCCGCAGCCTGCTGCCCCCCGCCAGCCCACGCAGCAGAAGTTATTACAAAGCTCACGGTAGTCGCTAACAGGATTGGAAGCACTAACTTTTTCATTTCGAGCTCCTTTCATGATTCAAGGACCAGCGTTTCTCTCCTCCACTTCTGAAATTTGCAACACACTTTTCTTACATCCTCACCCCCTTTCCGAGGAGGCGGCTTGCAAGGCAGGGTCATGGCCTCGAAGCGCTTATTTGCTGACCAGAAGTAATCTCCCCTGGCCAGGCCTCCGGGAGCCACGCGGGCTCTATAATCCGTGGGGATACTGACGCCCGTCCCGCTGGCCATAGGATAGGCCGGCTCGACTTCGTGGTCTGCCTCTACTTTCTCTCAAAGCTCAAAAGGGCAACCTCCGTGCCAGACTCCGAGAAGGCTCAATGCTCGCAAGGGCGATCCCTCTGATCTGCAAAGCTTTATTTCGCAATCCTCAGCAAGAGCATGAAAGGCGGAGGCGGGCGTACCGCTGTCGAGATAGTAAGGTTTACACAGTGAGAAATGTAAAAGTTACAGTTCCTCGCGTGGGCCACTGGGTAAACTTCACGAGGAAATGTAATCGAGATAAAGCGAGTGGGGGAAAAGTGATCTTAGGCGACAGGGGGATCCTGCCGCGTGCGGATCAGAAAGGAGCGACCTGCTCCTCGGTAGGCTCCGCTCAACAATACCACGGTTCGGTGAGGTACGGGATAGTGGCCCGAGCCGGCCCCTGGGCCGCAGGCGGCAGAGGGCGACCAGAGCCCCTCGAGGCTTTTTCGGCGAGCAACCAGACGTGTGAAAAGATCTCACGCCGGCCATTTCCGCGTCCTGTAGCCTCCTCGACAAGCGCCTGAATCTCTGCCTGCAGCTGGTCAACCCTCGGATCGGCATGCTGCCAGGGGTAAACCAGGGCAGCCTCATCAAACGGCCCGACCATCTGTTGTATCTCAGGCACCTCGAGCAGTCGGGAACCCGCCGGAATCAACAGCCGCATTGCAAGCTGTATCGACGCAACATGGTCGATCAGATCCAGCTCCGCCAAAAGCGACAACAAGTCCTGGTACCCTTCGATCGAGATCCAGGGGGTAAACGCCACAAAGGTCGGATTAAGGGTCACCCCAGCCTCGCGGCAGAGGCGAACAACCTGGAGAAAGTCCTCTCGTGTATGGCCCTTGTCCAGAACGGCAAGAACGCGATCGTCGATCGATTCCACCGCACTGGTGACAAACAGACACCCGGTCTCGCTCAACGTCCTGAGGTGCTCCGCATACTTCAGAAGATGCTCGATCTTGATGGTCACATCATAGGTCAGGTCGGGGTATTCCTGGTGCAGGGCACGCACCAGCGCCAGGGAATGCCCGACCCCATTGAAAAAGTCGGCGTCACCAAAGGTTATGTGCTCCGCCCCGGCCGCAACCTGGTGCCTGATGTCTTCCAAGGCCACATCCCGCTGCACGATCCGGAATTGCCCCTGATAGACCGGGACCACCGGGCAGTGCCGACACCAGTGTTTGCAGCCCCGACTGGCCTCCGTATATCCCACGGTTCGACTCTGCCCATTTCCGAGTTCGAGACGCGCATACTTCGACAGGGCACCAAGGTCGCTCCGGTCCGGGACCAGAAACCGTTGCTTGGCGAGCAAAACGACGGGCTCCGGTTGCCCCCGCGGTGCGGCCATCCGGGGGGCGACCATCAGCCGTTTAACGAGACTCACCAGTCCCGCTTCGAACTCCCCTCCCAGGATGGTGTGTGCCCCCAGCTTGCGGAGGAAGGGTTCATTCATCGAAGCGTACAAACCGTAAAAACAGAGATGGACATGCGGATTGAGGGCTTTGACTCGTTTGATAACCCGCATGGCGATCCGCGTCGCCGTATGCATGGGTAGGTAAAAGGCGACGATCTCGGCAGCACGAATTGCCTCCTCGCTCATGGGCTCTACGGCGAGGTCGAGGCAGGTCACTTTGGCGCCGGCCTGACGGAGCCAGGCGGCGGGTGAGGCGAGCCCAAAGGGCTGCCGACCCAGTTCATATGTGGAGATCAGCACGACATGCATCACACGCTCGTTCTGACAGGTAGGACGGTCGAATGGAAAAAGCCCTCCCCGACGTTCAACAAGGGGCAAGGACCCCTTAGCAGAACTGCTCTAGACGTTACGCAAAGGGAGAGGGCCCACCCTTGGAGGGCTGGTAATAGGGATTCTGGCCCGCAGCGTGATCGGTCGTGTCGATGATCTGGCGGATCCCGGGGACCGCCTCCTTGATCATCACTTCGATTCCTTGCTTCAGGGTTACATCAGCCATCCCGCAACCCTGGCAACCACCGCCGAGGGCGATGTAGGCGATGTCATCCCTTACGTCGAGGAGCGCGACGAACCCGCCGTGCATGGCCACGCCCGGATTGATCTGGGTATCGATCACATCCTGAACGGCCTGCGCCTTGGGGTCGGTCCAAAGAGGATTTGGGTTCTCGATCTTGAAGCCGCTTTCGTATATCCCATCGACGAAATCGACCGTCGCGCCCTGCAAGCTCGGCGCGCTCTCGGCATCGACAACCACCTGGAAACCCCCAGCATCAAATACCGAGTCCGCTGGCTCTATCTCTTCCTTTTCCACAAACTGGAGCTCATACCGGAAACCGCCAGGTCCGCGCCCCTTAACCGCCAAGCGGAGCGCAAGATCCTCCTGCTCCTCAGCCTCCATAAGCCCCAAAATTTTATTCTTCGCCGTCTCTGTGATCGTGACCATTGATTCCTCCGTATCGGGCTCAGCACCCTGGTTGGTTCACATCCAGCTCTCGTCTCCTGACGATCAGAACCTCGGATCGAACGCACCCTACGAGGGCTTTCGATCTCCCCGCGGCTCAGACTTTAATGTGTCGCCATTATAATCGTAGTCTTAACTGTTGGTGACTGTCAACCCGAAGGTTCACGCCGGGAACACCCTCCTCCGCCCCGGCACTCCCAGGGGGTGGGGCGATGAGGAACACGAGCCGATCATGTGCCTCGCGCAGGGCTGCCTCGACGCGTTCCGGGGTGTTGTCGCGCGCAAAGATGAATCCCAGGTACCGTCCCCCTTCCGGCAGAGGGACGACTTCCTGCCCCACGGGGATGGTGAGCCTGAGCTCCTCGACCCCTGAAACCTGCTGAGCTTCGTCCTGGCCCCGGACCTCAATCAGGGTCCCCGCCCACGGGATCGGGATCATCATCACCCCGGCAGCCTGCCGCTCCCGCTCGAACGATTCCACCCCCAGCCCCAACGCGTGCCGGAGAATCAGTTCCTCCAGCGAGATGCCCTCTCCAAAGCGCAGCGCGCGGGAGCAGAGCCCCCCGATGGAGCGGGGCGCAATTTCAAGGATCCACGAACCCTGCTCGTTGATCCTGAACTCCGCATGGTACAGGCCCATGCTGGAGCCCGAGCACACTGACCGCATGCTCCGTGCAGGCGACAATGGACTGCTGGACCGGAGCGGGAAGACGCGAGGGGGTGACGTAGATTGTTTCTTCAAAGAAGGGACCCTCCAGGGGATCCGGCTTGTCAAAGAGAGCCAGCACCCTGAGTTTGCCATTGGAGAGGACTCCCTCGAGTGCCACCTCTGCACCCGGGATAAAACCCTCCACCAGGACCTGCTGTGCCAACACGCCTCCCTGAGCCGCCACCTCTGGCCGGCGCAATATGGCAGCCACCCATTGGAATGCGGCGACGAACTGGACTGGATCGTTGGCGCGGATGACCCCGCGACTCGCGGAGAGAAACAGGGGTTTTACCACACAGGGAAAGTTCACCCGGCCAGCCACATCTTCAGGATCATCATCAATGGAGAAACTCGCGAAGCTCGGCGAGGGGACGCCATGCGCCGCCAGGATTTCTCGCATGCTGTGCTTGCTTCTGACGCCGCCAACCGCATCCGGAGAATTGTGGGGCAATCCCAGAGCCGCCGCTGCGACGGCGGCGAGTATCGCGCCGTCGTCATCGGCGGAGACCACGGCGCTAATGGGATACTGCTTGGCGAATTCGACAATGGCACGCGAGGATTCCTCCGGAGACAAGAAGTCGAGGGTGAGGTGACCACCCGGATTGGCCGTAGCCAGGGCCTGCGTACGGTCGGATCCGACTATCACAGGCACCCCAAGCCGCCGCGCTGCTTCGAGGAACGCACCGGCCTTGTACGTCGTTGTCGTCATCAAGAGCAACACGCGATCCATCGGCCGACTTCGCCCCTCCTCCCTTACCTTAGCACCGGTTTCCCCACGTTGCCAAGCCGCCAGCCATCAGCAATCAGCAGGGCAACCGCTCTCAGCAGTCAGCGATCAGCCAGTGGCAGCAACCTTCCAGGCTTCTGGCCTTCCCGCTTCCCAGCCTCTTAGCATGCGAGCTATCCCCGTTGCGAAGTGCTGACCGCTGACAGCTGACTGCTTCCTCAGCTGATCTTACGCGACGACGCCGGATTCATGAAGGTGAGCGATCTCGGACTCTTCGAGGCCGAGCCACACGAGGACCTCGTCCGTATGCTGGCCCAAAAGAGGGGCCGAATGCCGGATCTCTCCGGGGGTAAGGGAGAGCTTTACCGGGAGGCCAATGTTTTTGATCTTCCCGGCCACCGGGTGATCCAGCTCCACCAGCATGCCCCTGTCCCGGACGTGTGGGTCCTCATAGACCTGAGCCATATTGTAGATGGGGCCGGCCGGCACCCCGGCGGTCTCCAAGAGTTCGAGCCACTCTCCCCTCTTTCGCTCAAGAAAGACCGGCTGGAGGATCGCGGCCAGCTCCCGGTAGTGCCTGACCCGATCGGCATTGGTCAAGAAACGGCGGTCCTGGGCGAGGTCCTGCCGCCCGAGGACCTTGCAGAGTTTCTCCCAGGTCGATTGATTTGCCGCGCCGATGCTGAGGGCCCCATCCTTTGTCTCGAAGACTTGGTAAGGCGCATTCAGTCGGTGGGCGGATCCCATGGGCGGAGGAATCTCCCCGGTCGCAAAGTAGATGGAAGACTCCCAGAAGGTATAAGCGATGGCCCCCTCGAGGAGGGACGTGTCGACGTGCTGTCCCTCCCCGGTCTTGAGGCGGTGGACGTAGGCCGCCAAGATCCCATAGGCTGCATAGATCCCCGCATTGAGATCGGATATGGGCACCCCCACTTTCGCGGGGGGACTGTTGGGGTGGCCGGTTATGCTGATGAGCCCACTCATCCCTTGGGCGACCAGGTCGAAACCCCCTCGACTCCGGTACGGGCCAGTCTGGCCGAACCCAGAGATGGAACAATAGATGATCGTGGGATTGATCTTTTGAATGGCTTCGTAGTGAAGATCGAGGCCTCCCATGGTGCCCGGCCGGAAATTTTCGACCAGGATGTCGCTCCGCCTGACGAGGCGCCGGAAGACTTCGCGCCCCTCTTCCGATTTGAGATTGACGACCATACTCCGTTTGTTCCTATTCACCGCCAGGAAGGCAGCTGACTCTCCCTGAATAAACGGAGGACCCATCGACCTCGAATCGTCCCCCCCCTGGGGTTTCTCGACCTTGATGACATCTGCCCCCATGTCGGCCAGGAGAAGAGTGCAAAACGGCCCCGCCATCACCTGGGTCGCATCGAGAACCACCACCCCTCCGAGCGGACTGCGTGCAGTCATGTGGTTCCTCTGGGCTCAAGACTTGTGGTTTATCGTCCCCGAAATTGTGGTTTCCGTTTCTCCAGAAAGGCCCGGCGGCCTTCCTGGAAGTCCTCCGTATCAAAGCAAGCAAAGGGGAGCTCGGCCTCTTCAGCGGTGAGACCATCAAGGCCGGGATTGCAAAGGACGGTCTCGAGGATCTGTTTGTGCCAGCGATGGCTCAGCGGCGCGTAGGCGGCGATCTCATCAGCAACCTGGGCCGTGTACTGTTCGATCTCCGCCAGCGGAACGAGGCGCGAGATCATACCGATTCGCAGTGCCTCCTCTGCCTCGACGATCCGAGCCGTGAGAACAATATCCATAGCTCGACCGGCTCCCACGAGGCGGACAAGCCGCGACATCTCCCAGTGCGGCATGACGATCCCCAACTTGGCGGTCGGCATTCCGAACCGGCTGTTATCGGCAGCGATCCTGAGATCGGTCGCGATGGCGAGCTCGAGCCCTCCCCCGACACAAAAGCCCGCGACCATGGCGATTGTCGGTTTAGGAAGATTGGCGACGGCCTCAAAGGCCTCTTCCACTGCGGCGTGGTACTTGATGGCCATCGCGGAGTTCTTGCGTTGCTCCTCAAACTCGGCGATGTCGGCCCCGGCAGAGAAGGCCTGCGTCCCCGCTCCCCGAATCACCACCACCCGCACATCGGGGTCGGCCCCTACGTTCGCCATAAGCGCGGCGAGCTGCCTCCACATCTCGTAGGTGACCGCGTTCCGCTGCCCCGGTCGGTTAATGGTGACCGTGGCAACGCCGTTTTTGACGGCGAGCAACAGGTCCTCATTCATAACGTCCCCTCTTTTTGGAAGATTGCTCGAACGCTGATGTCTCTCGCGAATCGCTGGCGAGAGCTTTTATCTTTTCCCTTCGGTGCTGCTCCCATTGCCCCGTGATACCACCGATTTTATCTATTGCTCTGAGCGACTCGACCTTACAAAATCGACGAGCCTCTGGCAAGCCGGATGACCGTGAGAGGGGCCGCGGGACCTGCCTCGCTCAGCTTAGATATCAGGTCCCTCTCCTAGCCGACGTTGGAGTGCCCGGGCCCGCCCATTCAAGATCGAGGCAGGCTTACTCGCCTCCAGTTCAAGAACCACATCCAAAGCCACCGCGGCGGCCTTCCGGAATCGTGCCGCATGAAGGATGTCCGAAACCTTTGAGAGCCACAGGGCCGAGTAGAATAGCAGGTGACTCCGATGGACCCTCCCCCGAAGACTAGTGCTCTCAATCGGCAGGATGAATTCCTGATCAATCGCCAGATAGAACCCTGCGAGGACGGCCGCGTACTCCTCGGCCTGCTCGATATTGGCCGCCTGACTAGGGAGGGGCACAATACCCTCTCGCAGAACCTGCAGACGGTCAAACCCACGTTGGACATAGTTCGGCAGATCGCGGAGGCCCGGGTAGGGGATGGAAACCGGTATATCGCGAGCCAAATCCTTGATGGTGCCGGTCTCTCCGGCCAGCCGGTCGGCCCACCGCCTAACCTGCTGCCGATACGTCTCGGCATAACTCTGCAGTGCGTCGATCAGTCCCTCTTCTTTCACCGGCACACGGGCTGGGCGGCTAAGCCGGGCTATCAGCGACGTGTACGCATGAAAAAGGCGGACGTGGGCCACGGTCTCGCCCAGAGCAATAATGGTCCGGAGGACTTCCGCCTCCTCCGACTGCTTATCTGGCCCGCGATTGCGACCAACCCCACGGAGGACTAGATACGCCCTTTCGAAGTCCAAGGCCGACAGCTTTTCGAGTCCCTCCTGATACCCTGGGACGTTTGCAGCCGCTGCCGGACCGTCCTGGGCCCACGGGAGTTGCCACGCCAAAAGGACGACCATTACTGCCAGGCCCATCCACCGCCTTGGACGTTCCACGACCTTCCCACCCCTCTCGTCGACTTCGGAATCCGATGCAGGCGCGCTAGTGCCGTTCCGACTACTTATCCAAACTTTCTCGCTTCACTTGTTTAGGATCCCGGCAAATAGGCCGTTCAAATTCGGCTCATCAAGTCGGAACGGCGCTAGTGGCCCATCAAAAGTCGTGGGAGAAAGAGACTCACCACCGGTACATAGGTTACCAGAATGAGAACCGCAAGCGCGAGGAAGATAAAATAGATGGTCATTTTCATGATCTCGGCCACCGAGACCCCCGCAATAGAACAGGTGGTGAGAAGGACCGAAGCCACCGGTGGGGTCTGCTGGCCGATGCCCAGGTTGATCGTCACGATGAGACCAAAATGGATGGGATCGATGCCGACCTGCCGCACCAGCGGCATGACGATCGGCACAATCATGATAATGGCCGCCGCGCTGTGCAGGAACATTCCCGCAAACAGGAAAAAAATGTTCATGAGGATTAGGATGACCAGCCTGTTGTCGGTGTACGCCATGATCGCGGCAGCGATGCGTTGCGGGACCATCTCGGTGGTGAGAAACCAGCTCAGCAAGGCTGAGCCGGCGACGATGAGCATCACCACTGCCGTCTGGACGGCGGAATCGATAAAGACCTTCGGCAGATCCGAGATCCGGAGCTGCCGGTGGATGAAGAACCCAATAAACAGCGTGGTGACCACCGCCACACCCGCAGCCTCGCTGGCGGTGAACACGCCCCCAAAGATGCCTACAATAATGACGACCGGAATCAACAAGGTCCAGGCCGCCGCCCTGAAGGCCTTCCAGACGTTTCCAAGGGAGAAGGCTTCTTCCACCGGCCAGTTTCGCCTTCGGGCGAAATAATAGGAGAGCGCCATCATGGAAAGACCCGAAATTACCCCGGGAATCACCCCGGCCATAAACAGTCGAGCGATCGAGGTCTCAGCCATGACCGCGTAGATGATCATGGGGATGCTGGGCGGGATGATGATGGCCATCGTCGCCGCCGCGGAAGTGAGCGCGGCAGCGAAATTGAGAGGGTACCCCTTGTTCTTCATTGCCGGAATGAGAATCGTGCCCAGGGCCGCCACATCGGCCACCGCCGACCCGGAGATCTCGGCGAAGAACATCGATGCGACAACGGTGACCATGGCCAGCCCCCCCCGGATAAAGCCAACGAGGGCACTCGCGAGGTTGATGAGCCGGTGCGAGATGCCGGCATAATTCATGAGATTGCCGGTGAGGACAAAGAGGGGGATGGCGATCAAGGGGAAGTTATCGGCGCCATGAAACATCCGCAGGGGAACCGTCAGCAGATCAAAGCCGCGCACCAGCATGGCGGCCATGGCCGTGAGGACCAGTGCAAATCCAATCGGAACATTCAGGATAACGAAGAGGATAACCAGAACAAGAACCAGGTATTCCATCGCCCGCTCTCAACCACCCTTGCCCGGTCTGATGGTCTCCACGATTTGGACCAGGCAGATGATCAGCATCATGAGGCCACTCAGGGGTAGGACGACATGGATGAACCCGATGGGAATGGGCAGGGTGATGGCCATCTCTCCTGCCAGCTCGAAGGTCAGACGCCAACCGTAGACGATGAGGACTACCTGGAAAACGATAATGAGGAGGTAGACGAGCAGGGTCGTCGCCCGTTGCCAGACCGGTGGCAGGGCCTCCACCACTGTCTCAAATCCGATGTGCCGCCGCTGATGCAAGGCGACCACGCTCCCGAGAAAGGTGACCCAGACCAGCATGTACCCGGCAAATTCGTCATACCACGTAATCGGTGACAGAAAGACGTAGCGAAAGACGACCTCCGAAAAGACCAGGAGGGTCATGGCACCCATCAGAAGAATTAACAGGCCCTCGATCCCCCGGATGGCCCAGCCATAGACCTTCCCCATGATGTGCAGTTCCCCCAGATAAAACGGGGAGCGGGAGCATACCCCTTTCTCCCGCCCCCCTGCCGTCAGGCGGTCACTGACTGGCTACTTCTTCGCCTTCAAGATCTCATCCAGGATAAACTTTCCATCCGCGCCGAACTTTTTGGGATACTGATCGTACAGGGACTGAGAGGCTTTTTCGAACGAGCCTCTATCGATCTCGTTGACCTTGATCTTCCCTTCCAGTCTCTTGAACAGCTCCTCATCCAGCTCGGCCCCCTTGTTCCGGGCATACCGTCCGGCTTCATGGGCGGCATTCACGAGCACATACTGGATGTCCCGAGGCAGGCCCTCGAACCATTTCTTGTTTCCAATGAGATACGCGGGGGTGTACACATGGTTCGAGATGGAGAGATACTTCTGCACCTCGTGAAAATTCGCCGATACGATCTGGGCATAGGGGTTCTCCTGGCCGTCGATGACCCCCTGCTGCAAGGCCGAGTAGACCTCCTTGAAGCTCATCGAGGTCGGGCTGGCGCCCAGCGTGCGGAACAGCTCCATCCGCGCCGGGCTCTTCGGTGTACGGAGCTTGATGCCTTTGAGATCGGCCGGGGTCCGAATAGGCCGGATGTTATTCGTGATCTTCCGAAAGCCGTTCTCCCAGTACCCGAGGATCACGTATCCCTTTTTCTCCAAGTGCGTGGCAAGACGATCCCCAACCCGTCCCTCCAGAACTCGTTCGACGTGAGCGCGGTCCTTGAAGAGGAACGGCAGCTCCTGAAAGCCGAAGATGGGAGCGGTAGCGGGAAGGACAGTGGAGGGGGCCACCAGATGGGGACTTCCGCTCCCCAGGCGAACGGCCTCCATCATCTCCTTATCCTTGCCCAACTGGCTCGAGTGGAACTCCTGGACATCGACCAGACCGTTCGTCCGCGCCTCGACCAGCTTCTCGAAGTACTGAGCGGTGAAATTAAAGAGCGACTTGGGAAACCCCACGTGGCCCAGCTTGATGACGATCTTTTTCTCTGCGGCTCCTGCCGCCCCTGGGTCCAACGCCAGTGATACAAGGAATACTATCCCAATGGAGAACGCTACTGCCGATTTGCACATGATCTTTCTCATGACCTTCTCTCCTTCTTACAACCCCACTACCTTACAACGAAGCAACACTCTTCCGGATCCCGCCTGAAACCATTATCCTGTATACCCTATCCACCACCTCCTCTCATGAAGAGACAACTGCTTCCGCCAACACCTGGGCGGGGTGTTTCGCCCGGCGCCCGGTCCCGTGGAGAATCTGTTGTCGGCAGGAGACGCCCGGCGCAACGATTTCCGTGTGGGGCCCAACCTTCTCGACCGCCGGAAAGAGGCGCTGCTGACCGATTGCCACTGAGAGGTCATAATGCTCCCTCTCAAAGCCAAACGAGCCTGCCATCCCGCAGCAGCCTGCATCGACTTCTCGTACAGTGAGGCCTGGGACCAGGCGGAGGGCCTCGATTGTCGGGCGGATGCCGACCAATGCCTTCTGATGACAGTGGCCGTGGAGGAGAACCTGACGTTCGGCACTCCGAAAGGCCCCCTGGTCGTGCTGCCCGTGGCGGTCGAGAAGGAACTCTTCCAGGAGAAAGCTCTGGCGTGCTACCGCTTCAACCTCGGGACCCTCCATCAAGTCACGGCAATCGTCCCGGAGCGCCAAGAGACAACTGGGCTCGCATCCCACGATGGGGACACCAGCCGCCGCGTAGTGATACAACTGATCGACCGTCTCCCTGGCGCGCTTGGCCGCCTCTTTCAGGAGCCCCTTGGAAATGAAGGTTCGCCCGCAGCACCCCGCATCAGCCAGGATCACCTGATAACCCAACGCCTCGAGAAGTTTGGTTGCCGCGATCCCAACCTCGGGATAGTGATAGGTCATGAAGGTATCGGGGAATAGTGCAACCTCCCCTTTGGGACCTGGCGGTGAGCCGCCCCGCATTTCAAACCATTGGGTGAAACTCGGAGAAGCGAACGGAGGCAGCGGGCGCCGTTGCTCGATACCCAACAGTTGATGGAGCAGCCATCGGGCACCGGGGATGGCCGATGCCCAGTTCGATAAGGGTGCCAATCGACTCCCCCATTGACCTATAATCGCGGCGTACGCAAAGAGCCGCGCCCGAAGTGGGATGCCCCTTTTATCGTAGTACCGGGCAAGGAACTCCGCCTTGAGCTTGGCCATATCCACGTTCGTGGGGCACTCGCCCTTGCACGCCTTACACTCGAGACACAGATCTAACGCCCCGTAAAGCTCTGGCCCAGTCAGGGCCTCGAGAGAAAGCTCCCTCGAAAGCGTCGCCCGTAAGAGGTTAGCGCGCCCACGGGTCGAGTGCTCCTCCTCTCGAGTGACCATGTAGGAGGGACACATGGTTCCGTCCATCTTCCGGCAGTTCCCCACCCCCGTGCATTGCTCGACGGCTGCAGCAAAACCCGCTTCTTCAGGGAACCGGTGATGCGTCTCCACGGCAGCCGCGCGATACCACGCCCCGTAGCGGAGCTGCCCGTTCACCGGGGGGGGATCGTCGCTCACGATCTTGCCGGGATTGAGTATTCCCTTCGGGTCCAGGAGAGCTTTTACTTCGTGGAAGGCCTTTTCGAGCTCCCCGTACTGCTCCCCGATGTAACTAGTCCGCGCCAGCCCGTCCCCATGTTCCGCGCTGATGGTCCCGTTGAGATCCCAGACGATCTCGTGGGCCTCCTCGGCCATGGCCCGAATCATTGAAATGTCCCCCGGGTCCTTTGGGTCGAGCAGGGGCAGGATGTGAAGGTTACCATCCCCGGCGTGCCCATAGATGCCGGCCGTCACCTCATACCGTTTCAGGAGCTGTCGCATCCTTCCGATGAAGTCAGGGAGACGGTCGGGATGGACGGCAGCATCCTCGATGAAGGCGAGCGGCCTGCGGGGGCCCTTCATCTTGTTGATGACCCCCCCTGCCACCTTCCGGATGGCAACGATCTTGGCCTGATCATCAGGGGAGGTGGCGATGAGCATCCCGGTGGCAAGACGGCCTTCTTCCACCAGACGTTTCCGCGTCTCCTCCATCGCAGCCTCGATGTCCTCGGCGTGCTCCCCCTCATGCTCGAGGATCAGGATCGCCTCCACCCCGTCCGGGAGATAAGGGCGTAGCGCGGGATCTGCCTGGCGGCTGAGATCGAGGAGCTGCCGCTCCAGGATCTCGACCATGCTCGGTTGAAGCTCCCGGAGGACCGCCACGGCCTCCCCCATCTTCTCCAAAGAGTCGAAGCTCAGCAGGGCGATGGTCCGATGCCGGGGATGATCCAGGATCCGGAAAGTTGCCTCGGTGAATATCCCTAACGTCCCCTCCGAGCCGATGAAAAGCTGCCCCAGGTCCATGATCCCGTCTTGGCTCAGACGCCAGAGGTTGTACCCGCAGTTGTTATTGGTCACCTCCGGGGCTTTTTCCTTCAACTGGTCCCCGAAGCGCCCCAGAATATCGAGGAGGCCGCGATAGATTGGACCCTGCACTTGGTCCTGAAAGAGGGATGAAAGCCGGTGACTTTTCCGATCCACGGGGTCGGTCTGGATGAGGGCGCCGTTTGCGAGGACCACCACCAGGGAATTAAGGTAATCTCTGGTGGTGCCGTACTTGACTGAATGCGCCCCCTTACTGTTGGTGGCCAGCATCCCCCCCAGAGCGCAGACATCTCCGCTCGACGGATCGGGAGGAAAATACTTATTGTGCTCCTTGAGCACCTTCGTGAGAGAGGTCAGCGTGCACCCGGGCTCGACCCGAACCCAGCCTTCGTTGGGATCGAGCTCGAGGACCCGGTGCATGTAGCGGGTAAAATCCAGGACGATGCCTGCTCCAAGCTCCTGACCGCACCGACTGGAGCCGCCCCCGCGCGCGATCAGGGGAATACCCCGATCGGCTGCGTAGCGCACGGTGGCGATCACATCCTCGCGACTCTTCGGAAAGACCACACCGAGCGGTTTGATGCGATACATGCAGGCCCCAGTGCTGTAAAGCACACGGGTCACCTCGTCGAACCGCGCGTCTCCCGAGACGAGAGCCTGAAGATCAGCGCCAATGGTTTTGACCTGTGCGACCACGGCGTCTACCATGAATTTACCTTGCGCGGCCTGTTACCGCCTGGGCGGCTGTCTCGATTGCCTGCAGGGACTGTCGTCGGTCAGTCCCCTTGGTCTCAGCCTCAACGATTCCCTTGAGGGCTTCCCGCTTCACGACGCCCGACAGGGCCGCGGTTGCGGCGGCAACCGGGAAGGCCAGATCAATCCCGAACCGCTCTGCGATCCCGGTGAGATCGGCAACCGCCACTCGGCCTTGGAAATTTGACTGCACCTCGTCGGCACTGTTCACCAGGAGTACTCCGGCGGCTTTGAGGCCTGCCGTGACGTCGATCTCTTTCAGGATGCTAGCATCCGTTACCGCCACCAGGTCCAAGACGTATTCCTGCGAGTAAGTTTCGATTGGCTCGTGAGCTACCCGGAGGTGTGTTGTCTCGGGGGTATGACCTCGTAGGAAAAGCCAGGGAGGCCGCAACTGCACCTGCTTGCCCTCGGCCAGGGCGGCCTGAGCGAGCAGGCGCGCGGCCTCGACGAACGGGGCGCGATGGTCGTATCGGGGCAGCCGTCGCCCGTGGAACCGGAGCTCTTTCATTGGAGGACCCTCCAGCCCCAATCGACCTGCTTCTGTAGGAACTGAACTTCCCGAGGGGTGAGGTGCCTGAACCGCCGCTGCAGTTTCAGGTATTCTTTGACCGGCCGCCTTCGCTTCGGCCGGTAGCTGAGTTTCATCCGGCCCTGGTCGATATCGTAGAGCAACCACATTCCCGTGTCGACGGCCGCCTGGGTAACCGCCATTGTATCCTGGTGAGGATACCCCCACGCGATCGGACAGGGACTCAGGACATGCAAGTACCGGAAGCCTCGGATCTGGGCTGCCCGGCGGAGTTTCTTGCGGTAGTCCTCGAGGTGAGACACGGCGGCGGTGGCCACGTAGGGTGCGCCGTGCGCCGCCATGATCCGTGGCACATCTTTTTTTAGAGTCGGGACACCCGCCGGGGTTGTTGGAGTTTTGGCCCTGGCCGGTGAGCTCGCGGTGGCTTGCCCCTGCGTGTTCATCGCCACCTCGTTATCGTAACAGATATAGAGGATGTTCTCGTTCCGGCTCGCCGCACCCGAGAGGGCCTGAAACCCGATGTCTACCGTCCCGGAGTCCCCGGCAAGGCAAACGACATGTATGTCCCGCATACGGCGCGCGTCATAGGCATGTCTCAGTCCGGTTGCCGCCGCTGGCGCACTCTCGAAGATCCAGTGGACGAACGGCACTTTCCAGGACGCATTGCTATACGAGAGGCTGAACGTGGCCGCGCAGCTCGCCGGGCAGATCACCGCCATCTTTGGCCCGAGCATCTCAGCCAGGAGATCCGCCACTGGCAGGGCGCCACAGCCCTCGCAGGCTGTCCCTTTCATGACGGGCGGCAGGCTGAATCGTGGCGATCGAGGGATGGTTGGAAGCGGTGTCGACGCTGGCATCAGGATTCCTCCTTATCCGGCCCGAGCGACAGGCCGAGTCTGTGGCGATTCGTCCCGCACGCGGCCTTGATCCAGGCCAAGCCAGTGGATGCCGCCCTCCTCCTTGTCAAAGGGGGCCTCACGCTCGGCCGCCAACCGGGTGACCTGCTTGAGCTGGCCCACGGTCACGTCCCGCCCCGCGAGGCCAGCGATGACCCCCACGATCCTGGGCGCCGTCGGGACCCCGTACAGGGCCGATCGGAGCTCGTCGTACAGGACCCCATGGCTCCCTGTAGCAAAGTTACGGTCGATGGCGATGACCCCCTCCGCGCCCCGGAGCGCCTCCCGAATCGCCTCCTGCGGAAAAGGCCGGTAGGCGCGGATCTTGAGGACGCTCGCGGGGACCCCCTCGGCTTGGAGCTCTCGTACCGCCCGCCGCGCCGTCTTGGCGATCGAGCCCATGCAGGCCAGCACATAGCGGCCGGCAGGCTCGGTGGTCTCAAGGAGTCCGCGCGGCCGGCCACCGACGGCCTCGGCATACGCCGCCCCGGATTCAGGGATGACGTATAGGGCCGCCTCCATGGCCTGCTGCTCGGCGTACTTGAATTCGGTGTACCACTCGGGGGGCGTGGGGGGGTTGAGCGAGCGTGGCTCTGATGGATCGAGTAGTGCTTCGACGCGAGGTCGACCGAGAAATCGGTCTACCGCCTTGGCCTCTGGCACAACGACACCTTCGGCGGTGTTCGAGTGGATAAAGGATTCATAGCAAAACATCCCGGGCAGCCGGACCCGTGAGTCTTCAGAGATCCTGAAGAGCTGAATGGCGGTTTCGAGGACTTCTTGCGCGTCCTCGCAATAGAGCTGGATCCAACCCGCGCGGTTCACGGCCAACGCGTCGTTGTGATCCGCGTACCGGCTGTGCGGAACAGAGATCGCGCGATTCACCACCGCCATGACGATGGGGCAACGGCTGCCCGACGCAGTGTACAGGTGCTCGGCCATCAGGAGGATGCCCTGGGAGTTGGTCGCGGTGAAGACTCGCGTCCCACCCAGCGAGGCCCCCACTGCGGCAGCCATGGCGGCATAGTCTGACTCCATGTTGAGGAACTCGGCCTTGAGCAGGCCCGTCTCTACATCCTTGGCGATGGACCCAAGCATAGGGGATTGGGGGGTGATGGGATAGGTGGGAATGACTTGGGGCTTCGAGAAGCGGACCGCGCGGGCTGCCGCTTCGTTACTCGTGAGGAGCTCTACCCTGTTCATCATTTCTCCTCCACCCTCTCGTGCTCTTTCGCCTTGAGGTAGGCGAGAACTGTCTCCCTCTTTCGGTGGACGTGCTGCACGACCAACCGCTCGGCTCGGTCTGGGTCCCGATCCCGGATTGCCTGAAGAATAGCCCAGTGCTCCTCCAGCCATTGCTTCCGGGCCGGGCCCACCTCCAGGGTAATCCGCCGGTAGCGAAGAATCTTGTCGTGGATCGCCTGGAGGAGCTGCTGCAACTGAGCGCTTCCGCTCAGCGCGATGAGGCCGTCGTGAAACCGCGTGTTCCAATCCACGAGCCTCTCGGTAGGCCGTCCGTCCACGAAGGCCTCGGTCCGCTTCAAGACTGCCTCAAGCTTTGCAGTTGACGAAGCCGTCGCCCGTTCTGCCGCCAGCCGGGCTGCCAAGCCTTCCAGGACCGCCCGGATGCGAAAAGTCTCTTCGACTTCCTCGAGCGACATCTCGCTTATCACCAGGCTGCCGCCCGNNCGGCCCCTTCGAGAGAAACCCCTCTGCCTCGAGCTTTCGCAACGCCTCGCGTATCGGTGTCCGGCTGATCCCCAGTCGACCGGCTAACTCGGTTTCGACGATCCGGTTCCCAGGTGGAAGCTCCCCTTCGACGATCGCCCGACGGAGGGCGTGATAGACCTCTTCTCGAAGTGGACGGTGGACCTGGATCTTCACGGTAGGCTCCTAGGAAGGGATGAATGTATACCGGATACAGTATACAAAGATTGATGTCAACATAAAAGGATCGGAGGTTCAATTAACCCTCCGATCCAAAGCCACGGCATGCCAGGCTGCGCACCCGAGACGAGCATCCTAGAGCAGCAACTGCTCCAGGGTCACGGCCAGCGATCCCTAACCGTTCCGCTCACTTGAGCACGATGATCTTGTGGGCGATAGTCCCGTGCTCGGTGCGGCTCCATTCAATGCGAACACGATTCCCGGCCTTGATTTCCGAGAGACCGATCACTCGTCCGTCAGCTTTTAGGACCGCGTCCGGGGACACTTTGGCCCCCACGGTCAAGCTATCAGTCCCCCTGGGGATCTCCACTACGATCGTCCTGCTCGCTTCGGTGACGGCGGCCACTTTCCCGGTATCACCCCATTTCTGGACGCCGGCCCAGGCCGCTCCCACCAGGAGAAAACCTGCCACTGCCGTGGCGAGTCCCACGCGAAATCCTTTCGACACCACTGCCTTCACCCCCTCAACACCATTTGACGATCAACCTTCGGGCACTCGAGAGCCAGCCACACCTAGCTCCCACATAGAAGGTGGGTCGTCCTCTCGTCACTGTCAATGACCGGGGTCTTTTCGACCTGGAATAATCCTGAAGGCTTGTTCGCACCGGGGGTCCGAGGGGAGAGGGATGCCGGTGAACCACCGCGAAGGGTGCATGATTCCCGTGCATCGGTAGGGCTAATTTGGACTCCTTGAAGCCGAGAGGACCTCCCCATTACGACTTGACCAATTGAAATTCAAATAGTTCCATTCGAGTTGCGCTCTGGCACACTCTTTGCAGACCTTTACGACCGAAGGGAACACAAATAGCCTCTCTCCTTCTAGCTCGGGCCTCGGGGGCGGGCCTCTGACCCATAGGGGAGCCCCCAATTTTTTATCGTCGTCCATCCTCTCATTCCCCCTCGACCCCCGCTGACAAACCTGAGTGCCCCTCTGCTTTAGACAAAAAAAAAGCCCCAATGGAAGCTATAGTCGGTGCTTGCGCTGCCGAGCTACCCCGCCGGTGAAAGCGGGACCATCGGGGCCGGTGGTGCCTGGACCTCCCAGGCAGCCACCCAAGGTGTTACGGGTGCGCTGGCCTAGGAGGCCACCACCTCACAGATCACCATTAATATATTCACGACTGGACCACCTCCTTTCTCGGCGCACCCAACATCACGGGCCCAGTACCCGCCAGCCCAAAGCCGACCGCCGATGTAAGCTTCAGACCTGGTCCACCCTGGCCTGCCCCATTACAGGCGCGGGCGCGAGGGGGTCTGTGTGTACCCCGACCGCGTGCGATCATAGCTGCATTCATCCAACCTGTCCAGCATTTCTTGCACGCAACATACAAAACCTTTTCTCACTCTTACTGCATGGTCCGTGAACGTGGTCGCCTCCACCTCTATTGGCACCGATGGTTCAGCGCAAAAAATTCGTAAGCCCGGAGACGCGTCAGCGTTATATTTGCTAGAGCACGGGGAGGGATTCTTTCCGTTTTCCTCGGCGGATGACACTGACACCAGCACAGACAAAGGGGGCCACAATGGCTGAGATGCACCATCAAATCCCAATCGACGCCTCTCCCGCAAAGGTCTACGACGCAATCCAAACCAGGATGGCCTCCGCGCCTGGTGGACAGCCGACTGCGTGGCCGAACCGCGCATCGGGAGTGTAGCAGAATTCGGATTCTACAAGCGTCAGATTGTATTCCGGACGCGCATCGATGAGCTCAAGCCCGGAAAACGGATCGTCTGGACGTGCCTCGGAGATTACGACGAGTCGAAGGCCACGAAGCTCACGTGGGAGATCTCCCAGAGGGACAAAGCGACTATTCTCCAATTCGCCCATGGCAATTGGCGCTCGATCACCGACCATTTTGCATCCTGCAACTCGACCTGGGGGATGCTGATGTACCGCCTGAACGACTACGTCCAAGGCAAGCATCCCGGTCCTTTCTGGAAGGAGTAGCGGTCTACCTGTGTCCCTTTCCCTCGAGAAGTTCGCGCAGAGTTATCGCGTTTTCCACGGCATACCCGTGCCAGTCATTATTAAAATACACGTGGACGGTCCTCCCGGTGTCCAGATGGCGGCGCATCCTTGTGGCCCACGACTGAAGCTGCTGCTTCGAGTATTTCGAGGCAAAGAACTCCTTCGGCCCGTGAAACCGGTAGTAGACCAGATCTGCTGTGACTTCCTCGACGCAAGGATAACGCGATGAATGGGCGATGCAGAGCGTCGCCCTCGCTTTACGTAGAACGTCGTATGTTGCCTTGTTGAACCATGATGGGTGCCGGAACTCAAACACGGGACGGATCAGAGGAGTACGTCGGTCGCGTTTTACCAGGGCCAGAAACTTGGCAAGCCGATCCTGATCAGTCTGAAGGCTGGGGGGAAACTGAAAGAGGATGGGGCCGAGGTGATCCCCAATGCTTCGGATGTTGGCAATAAATTTCTCCCAGGCCTCTTCGACACCCTCAAGCCTTCGGATGTGGGTGATGAACCGGCTCGCTTTGACGGCAAAGAGGAACCCTTTCGGGACGGTCTGGGCCCACTTGGTGCAGGTCTCGGGCTTGGGCAAGTGGTAGAAGGAATAGTTGACCTCCACCGCGTTAAAGGATTTGGAGTAGAAAGCCAGTCGCTCGTATGTGGACCGGACCTTCTTTGGATAGAATATCTCGCCCCACGCGCCGTAGGCCCAGCCCGAGGTCCCGATGTACAGGTTCGCAATCCTCTTTGACTTCTCCCCCCTTGCTTCCATCGACTCCTCCGAAAGAGAAGGATACCGGACCTCTCGGTTGCGTGACAATAATAATAGGATCAATAGCGGACCGACTTAGGCCCAGGAATTGCATTTTTAATCGCAGTGCTTGGTCAGGCGCTTCTCGTGAGCCGGTACATCAACCATTCACACGAGTCGTAATGGACGAGGTTCTTCACCAGTGCTGGACCAAGGCGACAACCGCCGAGAGGGATGACGTCCGGCGTTCATTGGGTTGGGTCACCGCTCGGCGGGCGAGGCTTCGCGTAACTCGTCACGCCCTTGTGTGCGGCGACTGGACGATCCCGTATGAGGAGATCCAAGAGGCAGTCCTCTTTTCGATCTCCTCGATGCTCATGCCCGGATATGTCCTCCGCGTCAAAGCAAAGGGCGTCACGTACCAGTTTGGTCTCAACTGGGGACGCTTCTGGCAAGGGGAGCTGCCTTTCCCGGTATGGCGTGAAAGACCCCGCGTCCAACACTCTGTCTTTAGTATCGTGGTCAGAATTATGGTTTTGGCCCTTGTTGCTTACTGGTTATGGGGGTCCCCGGGCTAGCCTTTCATTTTGCCAACCATTCCGCGGCCGGACGGCGGGAATTAAAGGGGGGAGCAATGAAGACGAAGATGAGAGTACTTACCGCACTGGGCATATTCTGTAGTTTGTTGCTGTTCCAACCGGCGGTGGCAGACCAGGCTGCGGAGCAACAGGCTGTTCATGCTGCCGAGGCATGGCTTGCCTTGGTTGACGGAGGCGCATACGCAGAGAGCTGGGACACCGCTGCTGCCTATTTTAAGGGCGCGGTAAGGAGGGACCAGTGGGAGGCGACGATTCGAGGTGCGAGAGAGCCTCTTGGCAAGGTCCTCTCCCGGAGGTTGAGCTCTAAGCAATACTTCACCAGTCTACCGGGTGCCCCAGATGGTCACTACGTCGTAATTCAGTATCAGACATCCTTCGAAGGGAAGAGCTCTGCCGTAGAGACGGTAACACCCATGCGTGACAATGATGGAAAGTGGAGAGTCTCCGGCTACTACATAAGATAAGCATGCATCAAAAGCAAAGTTCCATTTTCGCAATCTGCGTCCTCCTCGCTGTTGGCTGTGCCGCACAACCAGGGCGCACCACAGTCCCTGAAGGTGCCGAGATGCTTTTCTGGGAATGGCAGTCCTGGGAGACGGGCGGGGGTCAAAACCGACTAACATTATGGAAAGACGGCCGCTCGCAGATCATGGTGGTGCCGGATGCCTACACCCGTGGGGATCCCGAGAGGTACAAACCACGGCAAGGATGGCAACTGGTCGAAGGACCCCGCGGGGTCTTCTTCATTCGAGAACCTGCATTTCCAGCAGCGGTTGCCCGCGAGAAGTTTCGAAAAGCATTCGAAGTCGGGGTCCATCTCCTCAAATCGTTCCGACCCGATTATGTGGATGGCGAGGGCACTCTGGTGGGGGTTCAGATCGACGGTAAGCTCAAGGAAACCGTGATTCCGATGTTCCTCGATAAGAATCGGGGAACGCGCAACCACAAGCGATTCCTCGCCATATCGGAGGTCCTCGCCAACTTCGACATTAACGCCTACGATTTAGCACATTAACCCTCACATCGAGCCCATCCTGTCTGACTACGGTGACCACTGGTTACGAATCCGACAAATAATTAATGTGAGAAGGTCGCCTTAACGCTAATTACCGAACACCACCGCATATAATCGAGTGTCTGCCGAGTCGCTTTTCAAAATTGGGTGGCCATGGTAGCCTTGTTGTCGGCGGCAGTTGAGACGCCAACCGCTAGCAATTGAGTCTTGGACAATTGATATCCCTTATCACTTTGAAAAGGAGGGCTAAAGGCATGGCCGAGCCTGCAAACCTCATGACTGGCAAGACATGCATGGTGACCGGTGCCAATGCAGGTATCGGTAGAGCAACTGCGCTGGGACTAGCGAAGATGGGCGCGAATGTGGTGATGGTCTGCCGCGACCGGGGACGGGGCGAAGCAGCTATTAACGAGATTAGACGAGAGAGCAGCAATGAATCGGTGTCCCTGCTACTCGCTGACCTCTCTTCGCTGGCCGCAACCCGGCGAGTCGCCGACGAGTTCAAGACCAAATACCCTACCCTCCATGTCCTCGTCAATAATGCAGGAATCATCCCGAGAACACGCACCGTCACCGAAGAGGGTCTCGAGACCCAGTTTGCCGTCAACCACCTTGCCTATTTTCTCCTTGCCAATCTCCTGCTCGACGTGCTCAAAGCCAGCGCTCCTGCCCGGATTGTTAATGTCACCTCGCAGGTGCATAGCGGAGCGTCCATCGATTTTGATGACTTGCAATCTGAGCGATCGTACCGCGCCACCTATGTCTACAAGTGGACCAAACTCGCCAATGTACTGTTCACCTACGAACTCGCCCGCAGGCTTGAGGGAACAGGTGTGACCGTTAACTGCCTGCATCCTGGGGGCGTTGCGACGAATCTGCTGGCCGATTACCTACCGAGCCCAATTCGATTCATGGCGAAGATCGTGGGGATAAGCCCCGAAAAAGGCGCCCGAACGTCCATCTATCTGGCGTCCTCGCCAGAGGCGGAAGGGGTGACCGGAAGATATTTCGTCAATCAGAAGGAAGCACAGTCGTCGAAACTCTCTTACGATAAGCGTCTTGCCACCCGACTCTGGCAGGTCAGCGCCGAGCTAGCTGGACTCCCGACATCCCCCTAGCCGAAAATTCGCAAGAGAAATGCCTCAAGACGATTCCCCAAAGCGCAGACCCAGCAATCCAAGTAGACTCCTTCGTGCTCTTTCTCTCTGCATTGTAGTCGTGGCTGGCTTCGCCTATTCGGTTGACGCGAAGCCGATCCGGCATGAACTCAGAGTTCTAGTGGAACCAAAGAGGCACCGGATACACGTCGAAGATAGGATTATCCTACCCGAGAAACTCGTGGCTGATTCTGGTGGAAAAGTGGATTTTCACCTGCACGCCGGCCTGGAGGTGGTCTCATCTGAACCCGATGTGAAGCGCAAGCTCGGCGAAGCGAAAGGAAACGCGGAAATTGTCCCCGTCGAGGATTTTGCCTTCAGCCTCCCTCCCGGAGAAAAGTCCCTCGTCATCAAGTATCGCGGAAAGATCATTCATGCCATTGAGCAGCCGGGAGAAGGATACGCGCGGAGCATCAGACAGACACCGGGACTCATTTCTTCCGACGGCATTCATCTGACAGGAGCATCCTATTGGTATCCTCAGTTTAATCACAACCTGGTGTCCTTCACGCTCGACGTACAAATCCCCGAAGGGTGGGACGTGGTCAGCCAGGGGGTAAGAACGAAGCACAGTCGAGAGGGCGAATGGATCCATGTGCGGTGGGAATCACCGGAACCGCAGGACGAGATCTTCCTGATCGGGGGATCATTTACCGAATACAGCCGCGCATCGGATGAAGTCCAAGCTATGGCCTTCCTTCGACATCCCGACGAAGCATTGGCGAAGAAGTATCTGGAGGCTACTGTCCAATATGTCGAGATGTACAGTAAGCTTATCGGCCCCTACCCCTACAAGAAATTTGCTCTGGTGGAAAATTTTTGGGAGACCGGCTTCGGTATGCCTTCGTTCACCCTGCTCGGCTCGAAGGTGATTCGCCTTCCCTTTATCCTCCATTCGTCCTATCCCCACGAGATTCTGCACAACTGGTGGGGCAATGGCGTCTTTGTACAATACGAGACAGGAAACTGGAGTGAAGGCTTAACGGCGTATCTAGCCAATCACCTCATTCAGGAGCAGCGTGGAACGGCAGTGGCGTACCGCCGTGCAGCGCTCCAGAGGTACACCGACTACGTCTCCCAGGCGAAGGATTTTCCACTCACGGCGTTCCGTTCCCGGCACAGCTCAGTGACAGAGGCGGTGGGATATGGCAAGGCCCTGATATTCTTTCATATGCTGCGTCAACGTCTAGGCGATCAAGCATTCACCCGAAGTTTGCAGAAGTTCTACCGGGAGAACAAATTTCGGCGCGCGAACTTCTCCAATCTGGAGGACGCCTTTTCCGCCGTTTCGGGAGAAGACCTGGGCCCCGAATTTTCCCAGTGGACTACCCGGCCCGGTGCACCATCACTGCGTGTCAGCGAGGCCAAAGTCCGGCCGGAGGGACAAGGGTACTTGCTCACTGCGGTTGTTCAACAGATACAGGCTGGCCCCGCATATGAGTTGCGCATACCGGTTGCAGTGCACCTGCAAGGACGCGAGACGGCATCCCAACGCACAGTGGTAATGGACAGCAAACGTCTGGAGCTCAAGCTTCGTGTGCTTGACCGTCCGTGGCGATTGGATGTGGATCCGGAGTTCGACGTGTTCCGTCGGTTAGACCTTAGGGAGATCCCACCGGCGCTGACCCAAGCATTTGGTGCGGATAAGATTACGGTGCTGCTTCCCGCCAAAGCTTCGGATGAGAGACGACGAGCATATCGGGACCTTGCTGAAGCTTTGGAGCGGGCACATACTGGCCAACTCGAAGTGAAATGGGATAGCGAGTTCGATATGCTCCCATCGGACCGGGCGATTTGGGTCCTGGGGTGGGAGAATCATTTCCATCCCAAGATCGCCGCTGCGTTGGCTAACTACGATGTGTCAGTCCCCGGGGACGGCGTCCGGATCGGAAAGGAGGAAATCAGCCGTGGTGATCACTCTGTCGTCCTGAGTGCGCGCCGTCCGGACAACCCGAATCTGGCCCTGACCTGGGTTGCCACCGACAACATCTCAGCGATCCCGGGTCTCGGCCGCAAGCTGCCTCATTATCGAAAATACAGCTATCTGGTCTTTCAGGGGGATGAGCCGACCAATATAGCCAAGGGGCAGTGGCCGGTGGTTCACTCGCCCATGTGGATTCCCGTCACACAGCCAGACGGCAGCGTCATCAAAGGGCAGCAAGGAAGACTGGCACCCCGGCATCCGCTGACTTTTCTATCTGGTTTGCAATGACCACCCAACCGGAAGCCCAAGACAACGCTTTCTGCGAAGTATTCTGCTTTTTCAATTTGGGAGATTACCTTGCCGACGAGGTGAAACCGGTTGAGGTCGTGCTATAATGCGCACGGGTAACATTCCTGAAACCGGCCGCCTTCGCGACCATCTGTCTGAAAAGTGCCTCAGAGAATCAGACGGCACGTCTAAACTGGCAGAAGTTGACGTTAACTGATCGGAGGCTGCCATTCATGATTGTCCTTCCTGCCGACCAGTTCCCTGGCGCAGAAAATCAACCGCTCGCCTACCCCGGCCTGAGGCCAGACTTTTCCTATGTCTTCTACGAGGGAACCGTATACGAAATCACGCCCCGGGGTGATACCTACGCTGACCTGTGGGTCGAAGATCCCATCGGGGTGTCCACACTCGACGCATTCCTCGCTGCACGCGGGAACGCCCCAATGACCGAGCGACACGCGGTTCTCGCTGTCGGCTCCAATGGCTGCCCAGGTCGTCTCGCAGAAAAATATGCCGCCCATCCTGACGTGGCGCTTCCAGTCTTCGTCGGCACCCTGACCGATACGGCCGTCGTTTACTCGCGCCGGTTGGTCTCGTACGGGGCCTTACCCGCCACGTACTTGCACCAGCCCGGTGCTGTCTCCTGGCTATCGGTCACCATGCTCACCGACGAGCAGTTGGCTCGAATGGATCAAACGGAGGGGGTTGGCGAGTTCTATCAGCGCATCCCGGTCCCTGGGCACTTCAGTATAGACGGCGGCCCACAGATTGGCAACCTCACCACCTATTTGGACCGCGAAATCCTAAGCTTTCAAAGCAAACCAATCCGCTTGAAAATGTTTGCCCGCAAAGGGCCCGATTGGCCCATCATGGACGAGCCGGAGGTGCTGTCGCTCGTCTTTGATCAGGCTGGGATCCTCGTTGGCGAACCCATTGAAAAACGTCATCGCCAACTCCTCATAGACGAGGGGCTACGGCGTACACTCACCACGTTTCTCGACACCCAGATGGGTGCGCTGGCTGCGGATACGAACGGCCAACTGGTCGATGCATAACGGATAAGCGGACGTTCCGGAATGACCGGGAAAGAAAAATCATGAGTGGACAATCGGCCGAATCGTCTATCGAATGCATCCGAGTCTATCCTACCAGTCACCGGCCTGGCTCGGAGGGGACCTACATTGTGCGGTTGTCGCCCGGCAACATGGCCCGGCTCAATGTAGGGAACAAAGCGTATCTCAAGGTCAGTTACGGCGAAGCCTCGGTGTTAGCGTGCCTGAGTGTCGACGAGAAACTAGACGATGAAACCATTCACATGGACCAGACCCTTCGCACGGCGATTTGTTTAGAGCCTATTATGCAGGGAAAGAAGAAGCGGGAATTGGTCTATCATTCGGGCGGGGGCGGGGACCTCTCGTACCCGATAGTCGTCCAACGCTCGCAGTTTCGCGGGCCAACTCGGCTCGCAAAACTGCTGAAACAACAATACCTTATCTGCCTTGTCCATTATGCCATGTCAGAGGATATGGAGAAGCCCATCGTGCGACTTACGAATAATTCCATGGAGGCTATCGGCATTCAACCAGGAGACAAGATCTTACTCAGCAGCGAAAAATGTTGCAAGAGCATGCGCTGTCTTGCCCTGGATCCTGACAAGACCCTGCCGTCCGATACGATGCTCAACACCATTACCGGTTGGCGTTGCCCTGAGCTTGAGGACAAGGATCTGCGCTTGCCTTGGGTTACCCTGGACCTGCAAACGCGTCTCGAGCTCGGCGTGGATCCTTGGGTACCGATAATCGTCGGCCGAGACCCCTACCACACGCTCGCCTCAGAGTTCAGCGAAGTGGCGTTGGCTGTGGCCCTCGGCGCGGTGGGTGGAGCCCTTTTCTTCCAGGACCATCCCTTTGTGCAGTTTGCCATCCTCTTTGTCGGTTTCGTCGCCATTTCGAAACTCATCGTGTCCAAGATCCAAAGCAGGATCTGATTACGTCCGGTGGACGCAATGCAGGCTATCTGTTTTCGGTTGCAGGAGGTGTCGCGCTTCCCTTATCATATTGAGGCAGCCTACTTCTCCGGAGGGGACGTCTCTTTCATAATTCTCCCCTACAATCTGTCTTGAGAGGGGTGCACGCTATGCGAAGACAGAGATGGGAAATTGTCCTTGTGACCGGTGTGGGACTGGTTTTAGGCGCCTGTGCGACAACCGGTAAGCCCCCGCAAGCTTATCTTTCGAAGTATAACGTAACAAGCCCGCATCCTGCCAAGTTTCCTGTCTGCACTGACTTCGGGTGCGTCAACAACCAGATCGTTCGCCTTTCCGATCAGGAATGGGCGGGTGTGCGGACGATTTTTAATCCCCCTCCGATTCATGCTGAGGCCGAGCGAGCCCGGGTAGCTCAAGCGGTCGCGTTGTTGGAAACCCTCGTCGGGCCCGAGGCAAACACGTGGGGAGACCGGGGCCGAAACAAGTACCGATGGCAAGGCTCGAATCAGCTTGACTGCGTCGCCGAGACCGTGAATACGACCACGTACCTCTTCATGATGCAGGAGGACGGTCTTTTCACCTGGCACGAGCTCCGCTATCCCCAGCATCGGGGATTTCTTGATTTGCTGTGGCCCCATAACACGGCGGTCTTAGTGGAGAAAACAACCGGGAGTGCTTTTGCGGTCGACTCCTGGTTCTTTGACAACGGACGACCGCCGGAGATCGTACCCCTCGACGTCTGGATGGACGGCTATCAGGCCAGGGATCAAGAAAGGAAAAAATATAGTAACACCCTGCAGGTTGAGGAGAGGGCATGGCGAAATCGGTGAAGCCAATTCCCGATGGTTTTCATTCGCTCACACCACACCTGGTCGTGCAGAATGCTGACCAGGCGATCGCGTTCTATAAGCAGGCCTTTGGAGCCGAGGAACTGTACCGCATGCCCGGTCCCGATGGAAAGGTGATGCATGCCGAAGCGAAGACCGGCGAGTGGTCGATCTCGGCTCGCACGCGACACATCACCCCCGAGGAGATACAGAAAGGGGCCGAAGCCTATTTTTCCTCACCCCCCGGTGAACACAAGTAATATCCCACCCTGCGGTCCAGCGAACCGAACTTCCCGCGCCTGAACTCCCGGTCCGGATGAGGGCGTGGTGTCGATTTATGACCGGCATGAAACTAAAAATAAGCGCAAATGCAGCGAGAGAGAGAATTCACGAAATGATCGTCTCGGGGAATGTCCTTCTCGACAAGGTCATGGGCGAGTACACTGCTGCGAAGGACACCGGTGAGTTCTCTGAAAAAAACCATGTCCCCGAGTGGAAAGATCAATACGTGGATTGGTTTCATAAGTGTCTGGCCATCCTGCAGGAAATATTCCCCACTCCCCTGGAAGCCATCCGCGTGAAGGAAGCCCGAGGATCTTTGTCTTATCAAAGTGGTGTCAATGGCAAGGTGAGCGCTCTGACCAATGATATCAGGGGTAAGCTGTCCGCTGTTGAAAAGACGATCAATGCTGTCAATGACTATTCGGTGGAAATGACGGAGGAGTTGTTCGTTGAGGACATTGACTCCTTTGCAAAAGCCCGTGATATCAACCCAAGGCAAGTGAAGCAATTTGTCCCGCTTAAGCTATCGGAAGATCAAATACGAACCTTCCTCCGGGAAATAATCGGAGAAACGACCCTCCGCGAAAAATCGGATGCAGCCGCGCCCGAAATATTCACTGCACACATCAAAGTGGGTGTGGAGCGGTTGAGGACTGCATTCTTGCTGAAAGGAAAGAAAACAAAAGGAAAGCTGACAATCACAAAATGCGGAAAGAATGCAGAGCAGATTGCAGGGCTTACAGAGGTCCCTGCTGACCTCTATGTGATCCAGCACGTGGATGGAATCGACGAACGAGTCATACGTGATTTGAAAGGGAAGATCGAATCGATCAATGCCCAAGGGAACAACTGCCGCATGTGCGTGATTGACGGCACGGACACCGCCCGAATCTTGTTCGCATACGGGAAGATCCAGCCCTAGCCCATGATCTCAAAAGGCATCGACGCGAGGCTCTTCCCTTTGTGACTTCTTCCACCGTCTGGCTTACATTCAATAACCGTCGTGATCTCTATGGGGTAAGGCAAGAGGATCGAGGCGGATGAACGTCGCCGCGGATATCGTAGCGCGACAGCAGATCCTCAAGGTGTTGCGCCGCCTTGATCTGGTCGGTTCGGGCGAGACACCGCCGATGGTACCGTTGTCCGGCGGGGTGTCGTCGGACATCTGGCGCGTCGATCTCCCCCAGGGCCCTGTGTGCGTCAAACGTGCGCTCCCGCGACTCAAGGTCGAGGCGCTATGGGAAGCGCCGGTGGAGCGTAACGCATACGAGCGGGCGTGGTTGGAGACGATCGCCGAGCTCTATCCCCATGCGGTCCCGCGCGTGATCGCCCACGATCCCACGCGAGGGTTGTTCATCATGGCGTACCTTGATGCCGCCGATTATCCTCTGTGGAAAGGGCGGCTGCGCGACGGCGATGCGGACGTCGCCTTCGCTCGGCGCGTGGGCACGACACTCGCCGGCATCCACCGTGCCACGGCAGGCGATACCGCGGTGGCAGCGCGTTTTTCGACCGACGAGATTTTCCACGCACTTCGCCTGGAGCCATATCTGGTCGCCACCAGCCGGCGACACCCGGATCTTTCATCAGAGCTGCAAGCGCTCGTCAATATGACGTCCGGTGTCAAGTGCGCCCTGGTCCACGGTGACATTAGCCCCAAAAATATCCTGATCGGACCCCACGGCCCGGTGTTTCTAGACGCGGAATGCGCCTGGTACGGCGATCCCGCTTTTGACCTTGCCTTCTGCCTCAACCACTTTCTTTTGAAATGCGTGTGGACGCCCCGCGCTGGAAAAGACTTCTTGGCGTGTTTTGCGGCCATGGCGGAGGCCTATCTTTCTCTCGCCGATTGGGAGCCCAAGGCCGGACTCGAAGCCCGGGTCGCCCGTCTGCTTCCTGGTCTATTGCTAGCCCGTATCGATGGCAAGTCGCCGGTCGAGTACATCACCGAGGAGGCCGACAAAGACCGGGTCCGCCGTGTCTCCCGGGCGCTGCTCGCGGCGTCGCCCAATCGGCTTGAATCGGTGCGTGGCGCCTGGGCAAAGGAAATCGGGCTGTGACGAGGACGAAAATCGTGGCCGTGACCGGTCGCCGGGTATGGGATTCACGGGGCCGGCCAACGCTCGAGGCCGAGGTCCGACTCGCCGGTGGCGCGACAGGGCGTGCCATCGCCCCCGCGGGGGCGTCCACCGGGGGCGGCGAGGCGTTGGACCTGCGCGATGGAGGCTCGCGTCTCGGCGGCTACGACGTCCGCCGCGCGGTCGGTCACGTCAACAGCGAAATATCAGCCGCGCTTCACGGCCTGGACGCGGGAGACCAGCCGGGTGTCGACCGCGTGCTCATTGACCTCGACGGCACGCCAGACAAGAGCCGGCTCGGCGCCAACGCGCTTGTCGCCACGTCCATGGCGGTCGCACATGCGGCGGCGGCCGCAGCAGGCCAGCCCCTCTGGTGTTACCTCTTGGGTGGGAACGAGGCGGTCCTGCCGCTACCGGAAATCCAGATCTTCGGTGGCGGCGCCCATGCCGGCCGGTGCATCGACATCCAGGACTTCATGGTCGTCGCCCCGGGTGCCGGCAGCTTTGACCAGGTGCTGGAGTGGACCGCCGAGATCTACCGAAAAGCGGGCGAGCTTTTGGCCGAGAACGGCCGCCTCCAGGGGGTCGCCGATGAGGGGGGGTTCTGGCCCACATTTTCCTCCAATCAAGAGGCGCTCGAGATGCTCGTCCGCGCCTTCGAGGGTGCCGGCTTTATCCCTGGCGACGACGTGGCAATTTCCCTCGACGTCGCGGCCTCGGAACTCGGCAGAGAGAGACGTTACCGGCTAGGACTCGAGGGACGTGTCCTCGACAGTGACGGTCTCGCGGAGTTGCTCATCGGCTGGCTCGACCGCTACCCGATCGTGTCGATCGAAGACCCGCTCGGCGAGGACGACGAAGAGGGATGGACGAATTTCACCCGGGCAGTCGGCAACCGGGTGCAGATCGTTGGCGACGACCTCCTGGTGACCAACGCCGACCGCGTGCGGCAGGCGGTAGCGCGTGGCGCGTGCAATGCCGTCCTCCTGAAACCGAATCAGGCGGGGACCTTGACAGAGACGGGGGCGGCCCACGCCGCGGCCCGCAACGCCGGGTGGGGCGCCATCCTCTCAGCCCGCTCGGGCGAGAGTGAGGATGTGACTATCGTCCACCTCGCGGTGGGTTGGGGCGTGCCGCAACTCAAGGTGGGAGGGTTTTCCCGTTCTGAGCGCATGGCCAAGTGGAACGAGGCCCTGCGGATCGAGGAAACGCTGGGTCGCGAGGCCCGCTTCGCCGGCGGCGACGTTTTACGAACCAGGGGAAGAGGTTGAAGGAGTGCTCACACGAACTTAATATCTTCCGGTGGATGAGTCTTCACTGGACCTGTGTCTTCCTTCTTAGCATTCTTGTCTTGTTCCCCCCTGGGAAGGCCAGGGCCGCGCATAAGGTGGGACACTGCCGGCCGCCCCCTGGGGATGTCGCCTTCCCGTCAGACTTTCCAATCCTGCTGGACCACGAATGGGGCGACCCCCTCGGAGGATGGGGTGGCGTCGCCAGGGGGTCTCCCTTGCGCCATCGCCCGGTCATCTTTGTCCACGGCAATGCTCGTGATGCCGACGATTGGGACGAGCCGGGGCGCAGTGTGAAGAAGCGCTTCCTGGATGCGGGCTATTCCTTGCAAGAGGTCTGGGCCCTCTCATACAACGGAAAGACCACCAAACACTTGCCTCCCCCTCTCCAATGTCAGACTGACAACCAAACCAACGTCCCCGACCTGGCCACGTTTGTGAAGGCGGTACGGACCTATACCGGCGCCGCCAAGGTCGATCTGATTGCCCATTCCTTGGGGGTCACGATTGCCCGGAGTATGCTGTCTGCACATCCTGAGCTATCGCAAGTCATCGAAGATTTTGTGGCCATTGCCGGCCCGAACCACGGGACCACTGTCTGCCGCCGTTTGTGGTTGGTCTGGCTTATCGGCTGGAATGAATTCGTCGGATGCGACGAGTTGGCCCCGGGGTCGACCTGGTTAAGGGACCTGAACGGTTCTCAGGGGGAGAGAGAAGCGCCTGGCCCAACGCGGTATATGACGATCTATGATGGGACAGGGGCCGACATCCTATACCTCCGGTGGCTGTATTTCATGCCAGTGAGGGATCAAGACAGTCCTGCTCTCAAAGGCGCGAAAAACATCAAGAGACCGGGACTGACGCACGACGAGTTGAGGACAAATGACGAGGCCGTCTCCATCTATCTCCACTTCGTGCAACAGTAACAAGGTGAGGGTTGGCATAACGCTTGCACCGCTCGAACGAGCCAAGGGGGAACATATGCGCAATCGTCCAATCTTGTTCATTGACGATGACCCTCGATCCCGCGAGCTCGTTACTGCGACTCTCGCTGGCGCGGATTTCGAGGTCCTGTCAGCCCCTGATGGTTTATCAGGGATCGAGCTGGCCCACACGGCAAAGCCGGCCGTGATCATCCTGGACATGGTGATGCCCGGTATGGACGGCATCAGCGTCTTACAACGCCTGAAGCTGGACCCCGACCTCAAAGATATTCCCGTGATCGGCATTACCGCCTCGTCGGACCTGAAGTATACCGAAAAGGCCTTTGGTGCCGGCGCCCAGTGTTTTCTGGCCAAGCCATTTCGTCCGGAAACCCTCCTTTGCATGGTGGAATTGGCCGCGGACGTGGCTCGGCGCGAGACCCCGATGCAGAGACGCCGCCGCCATCCCCGTCACTTCGCAGAGATACCGGTCCGGTGCCTTGTCCGTGAAGATGAAACCAGGACCTGGGAAGTCGTGGGACGCACCGGCAACGTCAGCCTGGGCGGCCTCCTGCTCTTGCTGCCCAAAACGGTAGCGCCCGGAACTTCCATTCAGCTCGGGTTGGCGCTTCCTACCGGACCAATTACTGCGAAAGGGACCATCGTGTGGGGGCACCCCCAATCGATGGGCGAGGGGCGATTCCACCACGGAGTGCAGCTTCAAGGATTCGGTGGAGAGGGGGGCCTCTCAAAGTATCGACGCTACATCGGCCAGCTCGGCGCAACGGCGACTTCCTAAACGTCCCCTCATCATCCCCCCGAATCCCTTATTCCTCTGTGAAGACTCAGAACATCATCCCAACCGGGAGATATTAAAGCCTAGGTCAAGAGGGAGGTGCGCTGTAAGACGTGCCGGAATGGGAAGAACAGCTAGGGGATGTTGAGGATGACTTTGCAGGCGGTGGGATCCTTGACGGCGGCTTGAAAGGCGTCAGAGACCCGCTCCAGCGGGAAGCGGTGGGTGATGAGCGGCTCGACGCGGACCATTCCCTGGGCTACCGGTACCAGCGAGCGCTGTAGCCACCAGTGCCGGTCAGGCCCGACTCGGTGCATCAGCGCCAGCGTCCGGATATCGAAGCCGTCATCGTGCCAGCGCGAGATGTTCAGCCGGACGGGGTCCACGATCCACGAGTAGATGCCCAGGATCCCCCCGCTCCGGAGAATGGCGCTCGCCGTGTTCACAGCCTGCTCGGTTCCCGCCGCCTCGATCACGACGTCTACACCGCGCAGACTTGTCCACTGCAGGATCCGTTCGACCGGATCCTCAAGGGCCGCGTTGACACACCGATCTGCCCCGAGCGACTCGGCCAACGCGAGCTTCTCCTTCACGACGTCGATGGCGATCACCTGGTGGGCTCCCTTGCGTTTTGCCACCTGGGCGATCACCTGCCCGGCGAAGCCCATCCCGACGACGGCAACCCAATCACCAAGCTCAACGCCAGACTCCAGCCCTGCATACACGGAGCAGGAAAGCGGCTCGCCCAGGGCGCCCACCGCGAAGGAGATCTCATCGGGAATCTTGAGGATCTCTGTCTCGGGTGCGACCCAGTACTCGCTCATCACATTATGCCAGCCCAGGACCATCACCCTGTCGCCGGAAGCGAATGCCTTCACCTCGTGCCCGACCTCGATTACCTCACCGCCCCCCTCGTGCCCAAGGGGCAGAGGAAAGCCCGTGTGCCGCTCCGCGAATCCCTTGCCCTTGGACACGGGGTTAGGCGGCGGTCGCTGGCCCTGGAAGAACATCTTGTCGGTGCCGCAGATGGAAGCCTGAAATCCTTTGACCAGAACATCGCGCGGACCCACGCTGATCTCCCGCTCCCGGAGCTCCACGCAACCCGGCTCCACGAGATAGACGCTTTGGGTCTTCATCACACCCTTACTTCTTGACCAGCTTTTTTGAGTCGGTGACGATATTCTCCGTGGACAGCCCGAACTTCTTATACAGGACCTCCGGGTCTCCCGATTCCCCGAAATTCCGAACCGCGATCCGCCGGACAATCCCTTCGCCCCGTTCGGCCACCACCTCGCAGACCGCACTGCCCAACCCACCTCGAAGGCCGTGATCCTCGACAGTCAGGATCCGTCCCGACCGCTGAATGCTGTCGAAAATCAGCTCCACGTCGATGGGTTGGATGGTATGGATATTGACGGCCCGCGTGTCGATACCCTCACCTCGCAGCTGGCGTGCGGCCTCACGGGCATTATAGACCGTGCCCCCTGAGGCCATGATGGTTAGGTCCCGCCCCTCTCCTTGACCGGTATCCAGGATCACCCCTTTTCCAAACTCAAACCGATAGTCCGGGGGATTGACATCTTCCACCTTTTGGCGGGTCAGCCGGAGAAACATGGGTCCCTGGTGTCCCACGATGTACTCGACCGCACCTTCGGTCTCGACGGCATCGCCGGGCTGGATAATCACCATGTTGGGGAGGGAGCGNNCCAGGGCCATCTGGCTGTACCCGTCCTCCCCAATCCCGATCCCCACATGGGTCCCCACGATCTTCACGTTGGCATGAATGTAAGCCAACGAAACCCGGATCGTCTCAAAACGCCCCGTCACAAAGCTGGCAAAGGTACAGATAAAGGGGATCAGTCCTTCGAGGGCCAGACCGGTCCCAATCCCGATCATGTTGGCCTCGGCGACTCCCACGTTGAAGGACCGATCAGGGTACTTCTCGACGAACTTAACGGTGTTGGTCGACTTACCCAGGTCGGCATTGATCACGACGACCCGATCGTTTTTAGCGGCGATCTTGAGCAAGGCCTCGCCGAACGCCACGCGGGTTGCCTTTCCTCCCATGCTCCGCTCCTTTACAACCGATGACCGATGTCCAAATACCGACGACCGAAAAAGAAGTTCTCCTCTGATCGGTCAACGGTCATCGGTCGACGGAGGACGCCCTTACAGAGGTGCAGCTAAGATTTCCCGAATGGCGCGCTCACCCTCCTCTCGATTGGGCGCTTTGCCGTGCCAATCGGGATTGTTTTCCATGAAGGAAACGCCCTTTCCCTTGACGGTATCGGCGACAATAACACTCGGCTTCCCCGTGACCGTCTCGGCCTCCTCAAGTGCCTGCAGCACCTCTGAAATCTCGTGTCCGTTCACCTGGATCACATGCCAGCCAAAGGCCTCCCACTTCTCGCGGAAGGGCTCGAGACTCAACGTCCGCTCCACAAAATCGTCGTTCTGAATCTTGTTCTGGTCCACAATAGCGCAAAGGTGGTCCAGGGCGTACTTGGGAGCCAGCATCGCCGCCTCCCAGACTTGGCCCGCCTGGCACTCTCCATCGCCAAGCAACGCGTAGACCCGGTACGTCTTCTTGGTCAATTGTCTCGCCAGCGCCATACCGATGGCAATCGAAAGTCCCTGACCGAGAGAACCGGTGGCGGCCTCAACACCGGGGAGCCGATCACCGGGCGGGCCCGGGTACGGATGGCCCTGCAGGCGACTTCCTGTCTTTCTGAGAGTAAGGAGCTCCTCTTTCGCAAAGTACCCGGTCTTCGCCAACGCCGCGTAGAGTATCGGACAGCAGTGACCCTTGGAGAGGACAAAGCGGTCTCGATCCGGCGAGAAAGGGTCGTCCGATCGGTGACGCATCTTGTGGAAGAAGAGCGCGGTAACGATCTCAGTGGCAGAGAGGGAACCGCCGGGATGACCCGATCCGGCCTCGGTCAACATCCGGATGACATCGACCCTGAGCTCTTGGGCGATCTTTTTGAGGTGTGGAATATCGACGGTCACCTGGGGCATGAGACCTCCGAAAAATCCGCCCCATTTTCTCCACGAGGGTCAACGCTGTCAACAAAAATGAGCAGGAGGGACGCACCCAAGAGTATCCCCAGCCGACAAAAGGGAAAGCGCCGCGTACTTGCACATCTTGCAGGGCCTTGCCCAATCTGGTACCCTAAGTTCGAGCACTGACGGGGAGAGACCATGGCTATTCTAAAGATCGCCCAGATGGGAAATCCGATGCTCCGTCGCCCGGCCGACCCTGTACCGGTTAATTCGATTAATTCGCCGGTTCTCCAGAAATTCATCCAAGATTTGATCGAGACCATGCGGGAGTACAGCGGGGTCGGGTTGGCCGCGCCGCAGGTCCACGAATCCCTCCAGGTCCTGGTTATCGAGGCCCAGGAGAACCCCCGCTACCCCGAGGCACCCACTATCCCCCTCACCGTCCTGATCAATCCAGCGGTGGAGCCGGTGAGCGACGAGAAGGATGAAGACTGGGAAGGATGCCTCAGCATCCCCGACGTCCGCGGAAAGGTCCCTCGGCATCGCGAGGTGCGGGTGCGCGCGTACGATCGTGAAGGGAAACGGCTCGACTTTACCGCCAAAGACTTCTTTGCGCGCGTGATCCAGCATGAGCACGATCACTTGCAGGGCATCATGTTCCTGGATCGCATGCTGAAGCTTGATACGTTAACCTATCTGGCCGAGTACCACCGGTACTGGGCGAATCCATAACACGGAAAGAGAAACCTTCCATGGGACAGGACGGTAAAACGATCCTGGCCTATGTTCCAGACATTTTCTTCTCCACGAAGATCCAAGATACAGCAAATCATCTGGGACATACGGCGACGATTTCCCGTACGACGGATGACCTTTTTCAAAAGGCGCGGGAACTCTCTCCTGCTCTCGTGATCATGGATCTGACTGCCGAGCGGGTAAGTCTCGAAGCGTCCCTGACGCAGCTGCGAACCGAGACGGAGACCGCACCCATTCCCCTCCTCGCCTTTACCACCCACGCGGCCTGGAAGCAGACGGCACCGCTGCACCCTCTCTGCAACGAGGTGGTGACCAAAGAGGTCCTCGCCCGCGACCTTTCCGCCCTTCTGCAGAAGTACCTCGGCGCGGAAGCCGGGTAATTGAGAAAACGAACCATGGTATACCGAAGCCCCCTCCATGACCTCCACCGCTCCCTCGGAGCGACCTTTGAGCAAGAATGGGGATGGGAGCTGCCAGACCGATACCAGGACCCCATCCAGGAACATCGAGCTGTCCGTGAGTCCGCCGGACTTCTCGACCTGTCCTTCCGGGCTCTCTACCGCGTGACCGGCACCGAACGCACGAGGTTCCTGAACGGGATCCTCACCAATGACATCGGGAAGCTCGAAATAGGTCAGGGCTGCTACGCTTGCCTGCTAACTCCTCAAGGCAAGATCGTGGCCGACCTGGATGTACTTAGCTTTCCCGACTACCATCTCTTGGAGCTGCATTCGTGCTGGAAGGAGCAGGCCCTGGATCACCTGAACAAATACATCATCGCTGATGACGTTACCTTTGAGGAGCTCGAGGACCATGCCCTTGTGGCCTTTCAAGGACCCCAAGCGACGAGGCTCCTCCAGCGCCTCTTGCCAGGCGCCGATTTGCCGGCCGGGGAGCACCAATGCACCGAGCTGTCCCTCGATGATCATGTCTGCCGCGTGTTCCAGACCTCAATGACCGGAGAGGATGGATACAAGCTGGCGCTTAACGCGGACAGGGCCGGTACATTGTGGCAGGCCCTTCAAGAGGCCGGCGCCACCGCCGCGGGGGTGTCCTCCTTGAACACCCTTCGGCTGGAGGCCGGCATCCCCTGGTTCGGCGTCGACTTTGACGTCGAAAACTTCCCCCAAGAGGCGGGGATTGAGGACAAGGCGGTAAGCTTCACCAAGGGATGCTATATCGGACAGGAGTTCGTCATCCGGATTGCCCACCGGGGACATGTCAACCGCCGCACCTCTGGGCTCACGATTCAGCGCGAGCGGATTCCACGCCGGGGGGATCGGATCCTCCATAGAGACAAAGAGATCGGGAAAATTACGAGCGCCGCCCTCTCCCCCACCCTGGGAAAGATTATTGCCCTCGGAATGCTCCGACGTGAGGCGCACGAACCTGGGACAATCGTTCACGTCGAAATCGACGGAGAGCGCGTCCCGGCCGAAGTTACTCCTCTTCCCTTCTACCAACGCCCATCTGGTTGACTGGTGTGGTGGCCGAATCGAGCAGCAACGATCATTGGGTTGACTGAAACATCTTGCCGCTGGAAGGAGGGTAAAGTCAGCTATGATGTTCTATATGGTCGAATTCGATCCCCGGCCCGGCGTGAACCGTACGCAGATTACCCGGGCTTACCAGAAATTCGTCAACCACTTTCGAAAGGCCTTTCCCGAGATCAGGTTTACCGGTTTTTTTGCGCGGGACATTCTCCTCGGCTCACGCCCCCAATACTTTGCCCTCTGGGAGGTTCCAAACTACGCCAGCCTGGATGCCTGGAAGCGGGCTTTTTCTGGCGACAAACAGGGTCGGAAGATCAGCAATGAGCTCAACGGACTCGGCATGAACTGGGACGCCAAGATGGTCTCGCGGATCGAGATCGACTAAGCGGTCAGCAGAATGCCAGCAACCAGCTTCCGGCTACGAGCGTCTAATAGTTGAATGCCGTTTTCTGGCGGGTGATAGCTGACTGTTCACACGGTGAAAAGGAGTGGGTCATGCATTATCTGCGTAAGCCCGACTGGGCGATCCCGGAACGAGATGTGACGCCCGAGTCGGTTTTCATAGATCGTCGCCGGTTCTTGATGGGCGCGTTGGGGGTGCTGGCAGGTGGAATCGGCGGCGGGGCCGCACTGGCCGGTGCCGCCGAAAAGCCGGCCGAGGAGCCGGCGGACCGGACCCTTGACCTGTATCCCGCCAAAAGAAATCCGGCGTTCACCCTCGATCGACCACTGACAGAAGAAACCGTTGCCGCCACGTTCAATAACTTCTACGAGTTTGGCCCCGTAAAGACGATTCAGTGGCTTGCCCAGCGCCTCAAGACGCGACCCTGGCAGGTGCGGGTGGAGGGGCTCGTGCGAAAGCCCAGAGTGTTCGACATTGACGATCTGATCCGCTCCATGCCGCTCGAGGAGCGCCTCTACCGCTTTCGGTGTGTCGAGGCATGGGCGATGGCCGTCCCCTGGACCGGCTTCCCCTTTTCCGCCCTGGTCAAGGCGGTCGAGCCCAAGAGCGAAGCACGGTTTGTGAAGCTCACCACGTTCCTTGACCGCACGGTGGCCGTCGGGCAACTTCGGTTCTGGCTTCCGTGGCCTTACGTCGAAGGATTGACGATGGACGAGGCGATGAACGATCTCGCCATGCTGGTGACCGGCATATACGGCAAGCCGCTGCCCAAGCAGCACGGGGCGCCCATCCGCCTTATCGTTCCCTGGAAGTACGGGTTTAAGAGCATCAAGTCCATCGTCGCGATCGAGTTTGTCAAAGATCGTCCGAATACGTTCTGGGAAACTCTTGCCCCTGATGAGTATGGCTTTTGGGCGAACGTGAATCCAGGATTCGCTCATCCGCGCTGGTCCCAGGCAACCGAGCGCATGATTGGGAGCGACGAGAGGCGTCCCACCCAGATCTTCAACGGTTACGGTGAGTGGGTCGCCAAGCTCTACCCCGATTCGAACGACCGTCGCTACTTCATGTGAACTTGGCGCAGTCAGCAGTCAGCTGTCAGCACATTACAAGCGCTCAGCAGTCAGCTAACAGCCATCAACACAACTGAGATAGCGGCCAGGAATCGGCAGGCCCGGGGTGGGTCTCCCCTCGTTTCGCCTGAGTAGGCTGGACGAACTCCTATGCTGGTGGCGGAAATGCTGAACGGGAACATGAGTCAAGCGGAGACTTGACCCCTTCACATCAGCCGACCCTCACCCGCGCTTCGCGTGGCCTCGGGCGGTTGATGCCGACGTTAGGCGTCACCTACACCGTGGAAGTTAGTGATGCAACTCAGTGACCTTCCACAGTTCACCGTCCACGAGATAGAGCTGCGAGGAGCGGTTTGGATNNGCTTCATGTTCTTCATCGCCTGCTGGACCTCTGCGTCGTATGCACAGGTCCCTCCCTCATCTGCCGAAAAGGCCGGATACACGGGACTGCTGGCCGCTGCGTCCCGAGGAGATGCGGCTCAGATCAAGGTACTCGCCGCAACGGGCGCACAAGTCGATGCGAGGGACGCCCATGGTCGCACTCCGCTACACGTAGCGGCCTTTGGCGCACATCATGCGGCCATGCGCGCGCTGGTCGCTGCTGGAGCAGACCCCAATGCCCTGGAAAATGACCATTACGACATCGTCACAATTGCGGCTGTCGCCAATGATGTTCAAAGCCTCGAATTGGCTCTTGCACTGGGCGCCAGCGCAAAGAACATCACCAGCCGCTACGATGGGACGGCTTTAATCGCCGCCGCACACCTGGGCCATGCAGAAGTTGTGCGGATACTCATTCGCGCCGGTGCACCTCTGGATCACGTCAACAATCTTGGCTGGACAGCGGTCATCGAAGCGATCGTGCTCGGCGATGGTGGTCCGCGGCACACCGATACGCTCAGTGCCTTGGTTCAGGCCGGAGCAAACCTTAATCTGGCGGATGGAAACGGACAGACGCCTCTTGCGCTGGCCCGCGCACGCGGATACGACACCATGGTGGACTTGCTCCGCCAAGCAGGAGCACAGTGAGGGAGTGGGGGTCAGGGAGTGAGGGGAGTGAGGGGTCAGGCTTGAATACGTGAATGTGACTCGACGGAGTATCCACCTGACCTGCCGCCCAATGGCAGGTATAAGAGGATTATATTGACGAATGTATCACGCCCCGGCAGGGACCAAGGATTGTCTTGACAAGTCCTTGAAACCAAAGGAGAATTCGCCCATCTGCAAGAGATTCAGCGACGGGAATATACTGAAGAGCATACTCAATAGTTTATGTAGCAAGAAGGAAGTATGCGTCGTCCTCTTCACAAAGATAGTCTTATGGAATGTCCACGCCATGGTGAACGACGGCCGACATTCATTTGCAAACACCTTCAACACGGAGAAGGACTACGCTTTAATCAGCCCCATGAACCACCGGACGAAGATCGGCCTTTTAAAAATGCATGGTGTGATGAATGCGATAAGGTATTAACGGAAGAAGGCGAATGGAATGATCGCTCTGAAGGTTTTGCGCAAGTAATGGCAATATGTGAAGGATGTTTCGAAGAAATCAAAGAAACAAATATCAAAAGAACATGAAAAAGATATTGCTACATAACAATCAATTCAACCAGGACGGCTTGCTGCGCTGCGCCGCCTGTTAATTGAACCGTCAGGCCCCTGAGCCAAGCGATGAATCAACCGTGGTGGGTACCTGTGCTCCAGTGGACGATTTGGGGGATCGTCATGGCACTCGTCATGGGCTGGGTCGCAAAGAGTCGTCATCGTCCCAGGCCTGAATCGGAGGCACGCCGCTTGGTTCACCCTCCAAGCACGCTCATCATTGGCCTCATTGGCTTCGCCTTCTTCTTCGGTATCGCCGTCATTTCGAACGTCTACGCCAACAAGACCACCACCACACTCACCACGTCGGTCTTCCTCGGCTTCGCGGCGCTATCGCTAATAATGGTCGCAGACTACTTCTTAGCACGGCACGAAGTCTCAAATGAGGGCATGAACTACGGTCGTCTCACTGGAAAGCGCGGCAGCCTCAAGTGGTCTGAGGTCGTTCGCGTACGGTACGCGCCGGTGATGAAGTGGTTCAAGCTAGAAACGCGGTCGGGTGAGGTTGCTCGGGTATCGGCAATGTTGGTTGGTCTGCCAGAGTTTGCGCGCATGGTGCTCGTGCATGTTCCGCCGGCCGCAATTGAACCCGAAACGTCGGCGTTCCTTCAAGCCACCGCCGCCGGAGACCCACCGAAGGTCTACGGCTGAAGTTGCCACGAATGAGGGCTAACTCGCGCTTCCAGGGGACCGCTGGCCGGTGGCGCTTCGCTTGCTGATCGTCAGCCCCTGAAGCTACACGTTAGGCGGCACCTCCACGGTGGAAGCTCGTGATGCAACTCAGCAACCTTCCACAGTTCACCGTCACCGAGATAGAGCTGCGAGGAGCGGTTTGGATCCTGTCCGGGTGTTTCAACCATCTCGATGGCGTGCGGGAGGGACGCGGTGCACTCTACCTGTCCCCGGGCAAGTTCCTCGTTGGCGATCTTGAATCTCTGGATCGGGAGACGCACGACGCTGAGTTCAACACCCTTGATCCACAGCGCCCCTCTGGGTTGCCCGTCGGAGCCACCCACCCGTGGATCGATGGGTATTGGGAACCGAGACACATCGCAGCCATCCTAGACACCCAGCATGAGTGGCGCCGAGTCATATTCCAAGCGGCTGACGCATTTGAGCGTCGTGTGGCCGGTCAGAGGATTGTGCGGAAAGCAACGGGCGAACCCGAAGGCAACGAAAAACTGGCCGCAGGCCAGTGGGATCATGAGCACTGCTTCCTCTGCAACGCTCACATTGATCCTGGTAGCGTTGGCTACGTGGACCGCAACGATGACTGGTTGTGCGGCGGGTGCTACCAGGCATACGCGGAGCCCCACGATCTCGGGTTCATGAGCGGGTGACGCCTATCAAGCGTTTGCAACGGGCGCCGCCGCATCGGTAGTAGTTCTTCTGCATGAGGTTCAATCGTAGCGCCGCAGTTGGTTGCGGTGCCGCTGAAATGCAGGACCGTTAGGCCTCCATGAAACCACTAAGGATTCTCCTTGCATTCATTCTCGCTCCACTGGCGGCTCCCGTGTTGTTTCTCCTAGAAAGCTTGTTGATCCACCGCTGGTTACCCAATGCCTGGACTGAGGGCTGGACGATTGTGTTTATGCATTTTTATCTGGTTACACCGGTAGCTTACATCGGGGCTATCGTGTTTGGAATTCCTACGTGGTTTCTATTGAGACGTAAAGGGTGGACTGGCGGTATAGCTTTCGGCATGGCAGGTGGGTGCATTGGTTTAGTCATGGTCCTGATGATCAAAATAACCTGGCCCGCGATGATCGGACTTTGGAGTGCATATCCATTGTCGGCCATTTTGGGTGCTTTATGTGCTGTTGTTCTTAGGCAAATACTTGTGTGGAGCCCTAACCATACGCTTCAGCGGCCTGTCAGCCGCTGAGCTTAAACGTTATGCGCTTAGGTTAAGAAGGGCGTTCATCATGAGGGTGCTACGAACACTATTGGGATACGAAAGTGACAACATCCCACATTCTGTATTTCGCGTCTATTCTCTCTTCATCTCACTGCGAGATGCTTTTGCCTCTGTAAGTAAACGGATAGATGGTTTCGGCATCGAAAATGGCTCAACCGTTGTGGATTTCGGGTGTGGACCAGGAAGTTATATTGAGCGGGCCTCTCAAATAGTCGGTGATGCCGGCAAGGTCTACGCTGTTGATGTTCACCCGCTGGCGATCAGATCAATCAAGGAAAAGGTAAGAAAGAAGAAGCTAGCAAATGTGGTCCCAGTTTTGTCAACAGGGTACCCGGTTGATATAGACAGCCAATCGGTAGACGTTATCTACGCTTTGGATATGTTCCATCATGTGAAAGACGCCGGTGGGTTTCTCAGGGAGTTGCATCGCTTGCTCAAGCCCGGTGGCACTCTCTTCATCGAGAGTGGTCATCAACCGTTAAACGACGCGAGGGAGAAGATAATGAAAAGTGACTGTTGGAATATTGTTAGAGAGGAAGGCAACCTGTTTGAGTGTAGGCTCAAAGAACATGATAGGGCATAACAACCGGTTCCAGCGGACGGCCTCTCGCCGCCGCTGAACCAGGACTTGAGCCTCATGAACTGGGTCGGCGACGACTACGCTATGAACCATCTTGCCCGGGCAGCTGCGGCATCGGGAGCGAGCAAACTCACGGTAGATCTCCTGACCGGTGCTGCCCAGCCGGCCAGCCTGTTGTCACCGCCAGTCGCCGAATCGGTCCAGATTCACGTGCGTTGTTTTCCCAAGCACCTAGCCAGTGAAGTTGTCGAGATACAGCACATCCGGCGGGCAATCATGATGATCCGGTTCAAGCTTCAGGGCACGGTCGCGGGCGCCGGGCGACGGCCTCCCTGGAGTGTTCCATTCGAATGCGTTGTCGCCATCGAGGATGACCGCGGCAAGATCCATGAGGGCCACGTCCAAGACGTGTGGCAGGTAGATGATTGAGGGACGTGCATCGCGGCGGCGACCAACGCGGTGCACGTCGCTGCGTGGAAAGGAGGGATGGAAAGTACTGGCACGGGCCAACACTTAGACGAGATACAGAGGTAAAACGAACGAAAGGGAGGAGGGCATCATGCAAGTAGTCATCAGGGAATATTCAGGAAAGGGAGCCAAAGAGTTGTTCGACGTGCTGGAGAAGAACAAGACCGATGTCGAAAGCCTGCTTCGAACAGTCAAGGGCCTGGTGAGCTATACACTGGCCCGTAGTGGTGATGGCGGGTTCTCGGTGACTGTGTGCCAGGATCAAGCCGGAATAGACGAGAGCATTCAGAAGGCGAGAGACTGGGTGGCAAAGAATGCCGCGCACGCGGGTGCCAGTGCTCCGCGGGTGTCGAGCGCCACTGTCATCACGCACCTTCAATAGTGTCTGGCTAGGCTCCGAACAGGAACGCCGCCGAACCAAGGCCTGGAGCTGACTGCCTACAGCCTCCGCTTGTGCCTCGCCCCGGCTTCCGGCAGCAGCCGACGCCCGGCGTTAGGCTCTGTTAGCGCCACTAATGGTTTCCTCAACGAGCACGTCAACCGAAAGGAGGATTTGTATGGCTCACTACATGCTCGTCCGGCACAAGGTTCGAGACTTCTCGAAATGGAAGCCCGGATACGATGCTCACCTTTCAAAGCGCGTGGAGGCAGGTCTCACGGAGAAGTACCTTCTTCGGGGAGCTGACGACTCGAACGAAGTCGTCCTCCTTTTTGAGGCACAGGATTTGAAACGCGCGAAGGCATTTGCAGAGTCCCCGGATCTGCGAGAGACCATGCAGAAGGTTGGAGTCCTGGACAAGCCGGACATTTACTTTCTCAACGGCTGAACCGACAGCTTCCTTCAGCACCGTTAGCTGGTGACCGAAAAAGGTTCCAGGAACCATAATTGTCCATGCCGACTGCTGACACCTAACACCCGACACCCCACTCAGAGGCGGGCGAACATGTATCGGACGAGAAAGAGGCCCGCAAAGAGATAGAGTGGCCAGGGGATCTCTTGCCACTGACGGGTCACGGTCTTCAGAAAAACGAAGGCGATAAATCCAAAGGCAATCCCCTCTGTAATGCTGAAGGCGAGAGGCATCATGATCATCGTCAGAAAGGCCGGAATCGCCTCAGTGTAATCATCCCAGGGGATTTCCCTCACATTTCTTACCATGATGCTCCCCACCAGGATCAGGGCCGGAGCGGTGATCGGGTACAGGACAGCTCCCCCCGACGCCTGATACCCCCCTCCGACCATTCGAATGAGCGGAAAAAAGAAGAGCGAGACCAGGAAGAGCGACGCGGTGACCAGATTAGCCAGCCCCGAGCGTCCACCTGCGGACACGCCTGCCGCGCTTTCGATGTAGCTCGTCACCGTAGACGTCCCGAGGAGCCCCCCGCCGACGGTCCCCATGGCATCGGCCAACAGTGCCTGCCTCGCCCTCGGCAATGTGCCGTCCTTGATAAGACCCGCCTGCTGGCTCACCCCGATGAGCGTTCCCACCGTATCGAAGAGGTCCAACAACAGAAAAACGAAGATGACGGTCACAAGCCCCAGGTCGAATGCCCCGGCAATATCGAGCTTGAGAAACGTGGGGGCGACGGAGGGGGGCAGGCTCACTAACCCCTGATACTCGACCAATCCCGAGGCGAGCGCCACTAGCGTCGATGCCCCCATCCCCCATAGAATTGCACCCCTCACCCCCAACACCAGCAAGATCGAGATCGTGCCCACCCCGAAGAGCGCCAGGAGCACTGGGGGACTCTTCAGGTTCCCCAGCCCTACCAAGGTCCCCGGGGCGTCCACCACGATGCCAGACCACTCCAGGCCTACGAGAGCGATCAACAG
>JABAOF010000950.1_pt1 | contig 58723 bp, 50 predicted proteins | sample 7062171 | NCBI WGS metagenome assembly JABAOF01 (sample SAMN14538628, study PRJNA623070) | marine sediment metagenome | biome: marine biome [ENVO:00000428]; feature: marine pelagic biome [ENVO:01000023]; material: deep marine sediment [ENVO:00002113] | place: India: Gulf of Khambhat ... | reverse complement strand
CATGTTAACTTTTTTGGATAATTATAGATATTCATTAATGTTTTTCGACAAATCACACATATACAACTAATGTTACCGATCTCAGTTGACATTACAATATAATTAAAAGTTAGTAAATTAAAATTTATAGCAATAATATTTATAAAATCTACTCAGACATTGATTTCCAAAAAGAGAGTAGTTCCTTATTTAATTCTGCTTTCCATAAAATAAATTTTAATTCATCATCTTGAATTTCATCATTTTTTTCAAAACTATTTCTCTTGTTTTTCAAATTATTCAACTCTCCATTCTTATTCATTTTTACCACCTATCAATACAAACCCATGATAACATTTATCAATATTACTTTAAATACTTATCGCGAAAAAATATCAAAATGAAAAAATGTCATATTTTTATAAGTAAAATTCATTAATGGATCACTATTAAGTAAAATGACAGCAAATGGTAGAGTTAACAACATTATCTAAATATCCGTTTTTACATGATTCAAAGGAGTATATAAAAAAAAATGGGCTTTCTATTGAAGAATTATTAAATGATCCTTTATATGAAAGAGCACGTTTAACAGGGATTGATCGACTTGATAATGCCTTTAAGAATAGAGATATTGGAGATCGAAAATTAATTACAGAATCTGATTGCATAATGGAGCTTCTCTCTTATCCAATAGCAAGGATGATAGCTGTATGTATAAATGATTTATTTTTTGAGAGAAGATATGCCTTAGGAGAAGCAAGACATGTTTATAGAAATTTATTAAATGAAAGAACTTCTTTTTTAATTAAAATTGCAAAAGAGTTTAATATAAATGTTGAGTATTTTTTAGATTCTAATAAAATCAGGATATATTTTATTGATTATCTTCATTATGCTCCAACTAGATATAAAGAATGGAAGATGATCAATCGTCCAATGAACAGAGGAAGAATTGATATCTCTCATAAAGACCTTGCAAGAATTATTCAAGAGGCATTAAGAACAAGAATTAATAAGGAACTTGATAGTAGGAGTTGTAGCAAACAAGTATTTGAAAAATTTTCATCTGACATTAAGAGAATACAAAATACAGTTATGCTACATAAAAAAAATCTAAAGGAGGCTCCCATTGGAAAATTGGATAATAAAAAATTACCACCGTGTATGAAAAACCTTTTAGCATCTATTCAAGCTGGAGAAAACGTACCACACATGGGCAGATTTGCCCTAGTTGCATTTTTAAATTCACTTAAATTATCAACAAATGATATTCTTAAATTATTTAGTACCGCTCCTGACTATGAAGAAGATAAAAGCAGATACCAGGTTGAACATATCACAGGTGTTTTTTCATCCACATCATATAAAGCTCCAGGGTGTGAAAAGATGCGAACGTATGGAATATGTCCTATAGAGGAAATCGATGAAATCTGTAAAAGAAAGAGGCATCCTTTGAGTTATTATAGAGCTAAGTGGGCTGAGGAGAAAGAAAAAAAATGAAGCATTTTATTACATTTGAGGGAATTGATGGTTCAGGTAAATCAACTGTTTCTGAACTTGTTTTTAAAAAATTAAAGAAAAATGGTTATGATGTTGTGTTAACATTCGAACCTACAGATACTTGGATTGGAAAACAAGTACAACGGTGTATTAAAAAAAAATCCGATCCTTTTGTAACAGCATTTACTTTTATTGCTGATAGAATTGAACATTGTAAAAAAATTCAACAATGGTTAGATTCTGGAAAAATTGTCCTCTGTGATAGATACGCTGAATCAACCTATGCTTATCAAGGTGCGCAAATGGATGGTTTAATTGTCAAACCTATTAAATGGTTAAAAGATATTTCAAAAAATAGGATAATTAAACCTGATAGGACATTTCTTTTTGTAATTAATCCAAAAGATTCTCTTGCACGAATTCAAAATAGGAAAAAGTTAATACCTTTTGAAAAAATTAATTTTCTGGAAAAAGTTGAAAATAACTATTTAAAACTTGCAGTAGATAAACATGTTCTAAAAATAGATGCAACAAAGACAATTGATGAATTAGTTGAAATTTGTTATAATGATATTATTTCTAAAAAAAGTTAGTTATTCCAAGTGTAAGTAAACTTTTATAATTTATTTTTTTTAGAATATTTAAATTTTTTTCAATAAGATTTTAAAAAACCAATAAAAGGACGTATTTGTCAGTTTATTTTTTGTTCAATTAAACAAGAAATTAGCCTAAATTATTAAAAAACAAATTATTTATAGGTATAAATCATTAACATGTGTTAATTAAGGGAGGCATAATGATGAGACGGAAGTTTGTATTAATAATTGGAGTGGCAATTTTTTTGTTTTTTTTAAACGTAAATTCGGTAATTGGTTATTCTGAAGGATATAATCATGAAAATGATATTTTAGGAGATTCTGAGGATAAATCACCAATTACAAGTCTAGGTCCAGATTGGTACGAAAAACCTAGTAGTTATGAGGAGCTTGTGAGTTGGTATGAAGAACTTGAATCAAAATATCCCCAATATCTAAAACTTTACAAAGCAAATGATTTTTACGATACAGATACTGTTTATGGGGGCTATGATCTTTACTATTTAAGAATTACAAATGAAAACCTTGGTTTTGATAAACCTGAGGTATTGTTCTTGGGAGGCCCTCATGGTGATGAAACTGTTGGAACAATTGGTATGTATTGGTTTACAGACTGGCTTTTCAGAATGGTTTTTGAAGATGAAACCAACGAAGAATTTTCTAAAGATTATTTACAATGGATACTGGATAATAGAGAGATTTACTTTGAGGTTTCTCATAACCCATATGGTTTTGATCATGGTCCACAGCGATATGATGGTCATGGTTGGGATCTTAATAGGGAAGCAGACTATGATGGTCCTGGTTCACCTACCGGAGGAATATGGGCAAGTGTTCCCGGACAAACACTTGTTGAGTTTGTTGATGACCATCTTATAAGAGTTGGATGTGATTTCCATGGTGGTGTTCGAATGATTCTTTATTCATGGGCAGATACCCATTCAGATGTAACAGGGACAAGTCCAATAACTGGGGAAACCTATCGCCATGCACCTCCAGATTTTTATTTCTATGATGCTTCTGGACTTAGAGCAGGAGACTTTATTGGAGACTATGGCGGTGATCTTGATGAAAATAATATTGGAACTATCTATGAACTTATATCTTACTCGGTCAAGGGTGGAATAGCTCCTTGGGCATATGGTGCAGATGTTGAAACAAATCCAGCAGAAGATCCTTATGTAAATGATGAACAGTTTGGTAACTATCCTGGTGCTGGAATTTTATGGACATCACCTGAAATGTCAGTAATAAAAAATCCATCAGAAAATAGCTTTGGAAATGATACAGTTCATCGATATGGAGCTGAAGTTCGTCGCTATATTCTTCATCAAACTGATCTTGCTCAACCTTATATTCAATGGCAACCTGAAACAGTTGAACATTTAACTGAAATTAAACCTGGTGAAACAGTTCCTTTTTTATGGCAAGTAAATGGGAGTTTGGTTGTTGATCATACATATATTCAATATGGCAGGAATCCAGATCCAATTAATAACCCAGAATTTACAACTGAGGATTATGATGAATATGCTGGAGAATACCTCGGTGGAACTGGATGGGATAATGCAGAAAGCGGTATAACGCAAGGTGTAACATATAGTGAAAATATAACAATAACTTCTCCGGGTACCTATTATTTTGTAGCAAAAGCACAAGTAGATCAGATTTATGCAGAGGTTCTTAAACCCGAGGTTTATGGAGATAATCCTTACTCAAGATTGATCAAAGAACGAACCGATGATAGTTATCACGAAATAATTCAAAGCAGCGACGGAACACAAGAAATAAATGGACAAATTTGGTGGTACAGCCCAATAATAGAAGTTTTGGTTACCAATAAACCACCTGACAGACCAATGCGGCCTATTGGTCCAATTGAAGGTAGCCCTGGTATAGAATATACATTTATGACTATTACTTCTGATCCTGATGATGATCAAGTGCTATATCAATGGGATTGGGGCGATGGAACATTAAGCGAATGGATAGGACCTATTGATTCGGAAGTAGAAATATTCACAAACCATACATGGAGTATTAAAGGAAACTTTGAAATTAAAGTAAAAGCAAAAGATACAGTTGGTGAGGAAGGTCCATGGTCTAGTCCGTTACCCATTGAAATACCGAGATATAGACCTANNAATACCGAGATATAGACTTAGTGATCGATCAGTGTTTTCAAAATTTTTAGAAAATTTTCCAATAATTGCACAATTAATTAATTATTTCAAGAATTTGGCAAATTATTTGCCAATTAATTAATTTTTTAATTAGCTATAAATTTGCCAAATATAATCTGCATTTATTATAGCCTTATAATTCATATATGATATTATCATAGTATACGCAACCTGCTTCTATTTCTATACTATATTATCTTATATACAACCCTAATTCTTTTACTATTACTTTATCATATTTCCAGTTTTAATCAATTGTTAGTAAATATAATAATATATTAGAGAAATATTAAATAAATATAATAAAAATTATAAAAACAAAACTTATTAAGAAAAATAAAAAATAGAGAAGTAGGTATATTTAGATACCAAAAACTATTGTCTGATATCCTAATTGAAAACCTATGATGGTTCTTGATATATCATCTGCATTAGAACATGTTAAACTGAATTCTATTGTTACAAATCCAAAACCTTTAATAAAACCTCCAAATCCTAAACCCCAACCACTTAAAGGTTCAATATCTTGAATAGGTCCTTCATCTTTAAAGTCGATATACTTATCAAAACTTCCCTTTAAAGAGATTGTATAGTATAAATTTTGTGCAGTTGTATCTCCAATATTTTTAATAACTACTCCAAAAGTTCTTGTCGCAAAAAGTCTAAATGAACCTAAAAAATGTACAATAAGTTCTGTTTGATCATTGCTGATATCGGCAGTTACAGACATTGAAAAAACAGGCAAAACCATCAGCATACATATAATAATTCCAATTATTTTCTTCATATTACTACCTTATTAATATGAGGAATTTAGTTTATTTAAATCCAATGTTAATGAATTTATTCAATATAATAATTTTAATAAACATTTTTCTGATTTTGACAAAAAATAAAAGGAAAAAGAAATTTATTTATCACTGATAATGAGGAAAACTAAGATTAATAGTAAAAGTCGAATCCCTCGGAAATCCTTGTTAATACTATAAAGTTACTGCATTGAAAAAACTTATTATTTTGATAATTATTTTTTTGGTAAATTTAAATAGAATTCATATAAAATTACTGTTTCATTATATTGCAAAAGATCTTGTTAATCGCAAAATTTAAAAATAAAATAATTATTGAACGAAATAGAATTTAAATCCTTTTTTCTTTATGTTTCGTTCAATTTTTCAATAATAACTATTATAGAAGCTGATATTATTTGATATCATGAGGTGAATTGGTATGATGAAAAGAAAAATTATTGTTTGTATTAGTATTGTATCTTTGTTGGTTCTTGTAGCCTCTTTTAGTGGTTGTATATCTGGTAAAAAGATCTATGAATATACTGATGCTGAATATGAAGCAGACGAAAATACTATCCTTGAAGTAAACAATATAAATGGTGTAGTTAATATTATCGGATGGGATGGAGACACAATTTTTTTAGAGATTGAAAAATTTACAAATAAAATATATGGTGAAGATGAATTTGAAAAAGTAGAAGTCAATGTCAATAAAATAGGTGATAAAATAAGTATTGAAACTGAGTATTTAGAAAATATTGCTCGTGCTCGTGTTGCAGTTAGCATGGATATCAAGGTCCCTATGTATGTTACAGTTGAATCTGTTAAAACACTCAATGGCGCCGTTTATTTGTCAAATTTAAAAGGAGATGTTCAAACAGATGTAAAAAATGGACTAATTTCTGTTTGTGGTGTAGATGGATATGTTGAAGCAAAAACAGCAAATGGAGCTGTTGTAGTCAAAGATACAACAGGTGTAAATGACATAAGTACACTTAATGGAGCTGTATATGCAGAGATACATGATTTCAAGAACGATATAGAAATCACATCAATTAACGGAGAAATGGATGTTTTTATTAATCCTGCACTCAACGCAAATTTAGATATCAAAGCTAAATCGATAGCTGGTAGTATTTCTCTCAATGACTTGTTACCATTTTTAAATATAATAAAAAATGAAAATAGGCACATAGTTGCAACACTTGGTGAAGGTGGAAATAATATATATATAAGCATTACAACTGGATTCATTGAACTTCATAAGCTTGAATAATAGAAATAATTTGAAATAACCTAATTTACTATCAATATTTTTACTTTCCTAGAAGTAAGATTGGTAGAAAACATAGCTAAAAGAAAAGTATGCTCCCATCGGGATTTGAACTGCAATTTACTAGTAAAAATTGAGGATGCCAAAGATATTTTGAGATTTATAACCTTATGAATAACAATACGTCTAGTATCAGATTTTATTTCAACAAAATTGCTAAGAAAAAAGAAAGGGTTTATTGAGATGAGAAAGAACCTGTTTTTATTCTATATCACTTGGATGTAATCTATACCTTCAAAGATAGTTTCGTCATATAGTTTACCAGTAATTGTTATCACAACATTATCACCAACTTCAAGAATTTTGATAACATCTTTTCTGTTGAATTTGACCATAAGGTCAGATATGCCATTATTATCATAGTCGCTGATGTTTGTAGGATTAGTTTCAGCAGACACAGCATCATTTAGAAGTATCGCGCTATTATTGATGTCAGTAACATTATAACCATCTGGTAGTTCAATGTAACAGGTAATCCAATTTCCAGTGCTGTTTAAGTTTAAGGTATCGGGGTCGATGTCAATGACAGTCTTTGTTTTTAAAATGAATTCGTCTTGGGTTAGCTCATTATCCGAACTAATTATCTTCTCAAAAGTGCCATCACCATCAAAATCAATCTGGATAGTAACGCCTTCTGCACCTTGAGAAAGAGAAGACCAATTAATGGAATATCGATGTATTGTATTATTTATAGTAAGGATGTCAGTTGCATTAAAGATAGCAATTTCTTCTTCTGTGATATTAATCACTGTTAAACAATATAATCCTTCATCAGTACCGGTTCCTATAACTTCGATATCGTAAGTATCATTGGGTAGGAGTATTGTAATTGAATTATTATAATAAAATGAGTTTGGAATTTCCATTCTCATTTCTCCTTTAACAATTCCTGTAATATTACTAGTTGAATTGTATACGCTTAATTCAGCTGGACAAGCTATATTCATATTAATCTCGTCGACACCATGAATTCCCCATTGGGCGAGCATTGTAAGACTTTTATGTGTTAAAGCTGATGTATAATCAACTGGGAAAGATTCATCTTCTAGTAATTGCGCTACTTTATTTTCTATTTCTCTAACTGTTTCTAAATATTCATACAATTTATCAATATTCTCTGCGACACCTTTCTTTGCGAGCTTAATTAATTTTGTTGATAAAATACCAATTTTATGCCATGTAGAAATGTGAAAGATAAGTTTTGAACCTAAATGATTAATATAGTCAGGTATCCATCCTACAACTTCCCAAAATGCGTTTTCAGAGATTCTATTTCTAGGAAGAACTATATCGACACCATAAGAATTTTTGAAGTAACCACTGTAGAAAGAGTCTAGAAAAATTTTTGCAGTGTCATAATTATAAATCCCTTCAGTATTTTCCTCTGCGATTTGCATAGCTTCTACATAGTTTAGCTTTGCAGCTTCTAATAATGCTCGTCCTCCTTCCAAAGTAAATCGTTCTGAATCGATATAATAATCCACTTGTTCTTCTATAATATCACTTAAAACACTTGAAATCAATAATGGCTGACCTAATTCAACATAAAAACAAAGGTCGATTATCATGAATATTCCAGTTTTTGCCCATATGGCGACATACTCTGCATTGGCTAAATCTTCATCTGTCTCCAGTATATTGTTTATTACATTAAGTTGTTCCGATATGCTACTCGATGATCCAACGCGTTTAAGAATATTATTAGCGCGATCTATTATCCCTATTTTTTTTGTTAACTGCTCGTTAACAACAGGGATAAAATCAGTATCGGTATAAACTTTTCTAACGTTTGGCGCTTCAGTTAAAAAAGTATGAACAGTAGGCTCCCATGTTAGGGGACTAATGTATCGTTTTAATGTAACAATATAGAACTCTTTACCCTCAACTGTAATTGCCGTCTTTTCTTGCATTTCCTGTTGAATAATTTTTGATAATAAATCCAACTGAGCTGTATAAAAATATAAGGGAGAACTAAACTCTCCCCAACCTGCTTCATTGTGAGAATTCATGTTCCAGCAATAATGTTTCCCCCATTCCAATATTCCAGATTGAAGTGAGTAAGAATCTCCCGATATAGTTATTCCAGTTGCTTGACTATCAAAGATTAATTCATTTGAATCCAAATCCCTAATATATAGTCCATATTGGTCTGCACCTGGAACACTATTCCATTTGAAAGTAGGTATAAGAGTGTAATTTTCTTCACCTGGAGAAGAACTTAGACCAGGAGTTTTAAGCATTGGTGGATTTGGAGGTTGATTTTCACCATCAGACGTTAACTTCGCAACATAAAAATCGTTCAATCCACTACTTGTCAACGTATGCGAATCGAATGTCGCGGTGGGCCCAAAATGGCCTATTATGTATGAATTACCATTGGCATCCACACAAATATCATAGCCAAAATCAGGGCTAGTTGGAACTGAATCCTTTGCCCACTGCCAGTTCCCATGCGTATCCATCTTTGCAACAAAGCCTCCACCTGTTAATGTGAAATCGCCGAAAGTCGCAGTACCCTGAAAATGGCCTATTATGTATGAATTACCATAAGCATCCACACAAATACTAGAGCTATAATCATCGTAACTTCCTCCTGCATTCTTTGCCCATTGCAAGTTCCCATGCGTATCCATCTTTGCAACAAAAACATCATTCCATCCGATGCTTATCAATGTAATGGTGCCGAAAGTCGCAGTACCCTCAATATAGCCTGTTATATATGAATTACCATAAGCATCCAGACCAATACCCCCAATTAAAATTCCACTATTTACACCTACATTCTTTGCCCATTGCCAATTCCCATGCGTATCCATCTTTGCAACAAAAACATCATTCCATCCGATGCTTGTCAATGTAATGGTGCCGAAAGTCGCAGTACCATAAAAATAGCCTGTTATGTATGAATTACCATTATCATCTACACCAATATCCCCCATTGAAGTTAAACTATTTATACCTACATTCTTTGCCCATTGCCAATTCCCATGCGTATCCATCTTTGCAACAAAAACATTATCCAATCCGATGCTTGTCAATGTAATGGTGCCGAAAGTCGCAGTACCCTGAAAATGGCCTTCTATGTATGAATTACCATAAGCATCCACACCAATATTATGGCTAAAAGCAGAGCTACTTCCTCCTGCATTCTTTGCCCATTGCAAGTTCCCATGCGTATCCATCTTTGCAACAAAAAAATCAGCTTCTCCGATGCTTGTCAATGTAATGGTGCCGAAAGTCGCAGTACCCTCAAAATATCCTGTTATGTATGAATTACCATTAGCATCAACACAAATATTATTGCTCGAATCCCAATAGTTTCCTCCAGCTTGTTTCGCCCACTGCCAGTTCCCATTTGTATCCATCTTTGCAACAAAAACATCAGCTTCTCCACTGCTTGTCAATGTAATAGTGCCGAAAGACGCAGTATCCTGGAAAAAGCCTGTTATGTATGAATTACCATTAGCATCTACACCAATACCATGGGCATAATCCTCGTAACTTCCTCCTGCACTCTTCGCCCACTGCCATATTAAGGATTGGGCTGATGTGTTCGGCATCACACTTGCTCCAGCAAACAATACTATTATAGCAAAAACTAAGCCTTTCCTAAAACAACCATTTTTCATATTTTTCCTCCTTTAAATGTATAATTTTAATGTAATAGGTGGCTTAAATGTTTCTAATTCAAATGATTTCTGGTACAGGGATTTTAGGGTGTTGTTCTTGATAGGATTTTTGTTGATGTTTTATGAAAAGTGAGATAGAATAGAAAACGTTTTAAAAGAAAACAGGAATGGTAAAAGGATGGAAGAAGAAATTAAACAATTCGTTGATGAACTAAAATTTCAGTTAAAAAACTTATACCCAGATAAACGAATATCCGCCACTAAGGAAAAAGAGCTCATTGACAAACTAAGAGAATTAATAAACTACATTACTTATGTTGAGGACAGTAAAAAAGACGGGAAAACTTTTTTTTTCAAAGAGGTATTCAATAATCTCTCAGATATATTAGGGGGCATTCTTGATGCAGATAAACTTAAAAAAATGATAGATTCAATGAGTTTAACACAGCTTTTAGACATTGATCCAGAGGGAACGTATGTAAAAGAATACATTGTTTTTATGAATAACCTTGTTGAGAGTTCATATGCTACTAAGACAACAAAAGATTTAGAGAAATTTTTTTCAAATATCAACATACCAGAGATTATAGGCTTCTATCAATTTATGTATTCAAAATTGGATGAAATCAGTGATTTCCTCTTTAAGAAACCATTTAGATACACGTCTAACTCAATTCCAAAATTAATAGATATATACGGTACTCTATCCGGGTATTATGAGACTTTCATAAAATTAATTATTTCAGCTTATGGATTAGTATATGAAAGCAAGCCTTTCAAAGAATCTGAATTTAAAAAATTATCAAAGAAGAATTTCGGTTCAATAATTAAATTGACTGAAAAAATCCTAGATTTTGATGTATTTAGAAAACCATATGATAGAACATTAAGAAATAAAATTATCCATAAAGATTTTAAAATAGATTATAACAACAGAGTAATTATCTATTCATCTCAAAAGATTTCTTTTAAAAAATTATTAATAAAAACTAGGAATATTCTTGAAGTTCTGGGTTCTATTATTTATATTTATAATTTTATTTCAAGAAAAAAGCTTCAAAAAGCACATCAATTATTAATTACAGAGGAAAATGTGCCTATCAAATATAAATAAGCACGATATAAAGAAAATCATATGGCTATGATTAGATATCAGGTAAACTGTATAGCTAATTTATAAAGTCACACAGGCAATATTTAGAGTTGATTTGTAAAGTTCAATCGTTTTATCAAGATATTCATTAAATTGATTAAGTTTAGAGATAGCCCTATAGCCCTCCGTACCTACAGTGTTAGCCATTTCTGGATTTTCTATTAAATCTTCCATCATTTCTCTGATTTCTCTTGGGTTGTTTGGATCAACTGTCAATATTTCTTTTCCGGCTTTTAATTTAGTATATGGCTCTTTTTTGTGTAATATTTTACTCATTAATACACATGTTCCAGTTGCCAAAGTCTCGGTAGGTAATGCAGGTGTATGATATTGTAATACTGGGGATGTTATTTTTTCTAATGCTAATACACATGTTGAAGCTTGTAGTATTGACGGGATTTGCCATGGAGGAACAAAATCTAAAAAAATTGATTTTTCTGCTAGATTGTTGTTTTTAACTAGTTTTTTAAATTCGTCCAGTTTTTTACCGTTTGCAACAAATAGGAGTAAAAAATCGTTATTTATTTTACTACATGTCTCTAAAAGATTAGATAATCCTTTGGTTTTAAAATGATAAGTTATTTTTCCAATGTAAGATATTATAGGAATGCCAGGAATATATTTTTGATTGGTTACATGTGATGATAAATTTATGGGCACAACTTTTGGATGAAATGCCTGTGTATCAACAGTCACACTTTGCACAGATATTGTATTTTTCATTGTTGTATCTGCGCTTTTTATAATCTTATTTAGGAGGGTATTTAGGTATGGTGAAGGATATAGTCGCTGTGAATCACTCCCACCATAGCGTATGATTTGGGGGATGTTGGTAAAAGATTTAGCAATGAAACCTGAGACACAATAGGGTATTAGATACCAGGAATCAATAACCTCAATATTGTGTTCTTCAATTACTTTAATTGCCAGACTTGCAAGTTTTTCGCAATACATTTTTGAAAAGGGAATGTGGCTTGGATTTGCTTCAATTGTTGGTGAGGGATCGGTATTATGAATATACACATTTTTAGGACTGTAATTAGGATCATTAATGTCAAATTTTTCACGGTATTCATCTTCTACTTCCAGTGCATTAGTAACAATGTGAACCTCATGTCCACGTTCACCTAGTGCTTTTGCAAGCCAATATATCTTTGAAGAGACTCCTCCTTCAATAGGTGGATATTTACCAATTATGCAGATGTTCATATTTATCTCTCAAGATCCAAGATTTTAACTTTTTATATCCTTCATCAACTGACGAAGCAATATATGTTTTATTTTTTAATTGTTCTTCTATGTGGTATAGATCATCATTAATCCATTTTTTTCTCATGAATATATTTCTAAACAATATTTTCATGATTATTGGAATATTCAAAGCATAAAATTTCTTTTTTCTCCCTTTCGGTTTTGGAATATCAACTATTCCAGTAGCGTACCAAATCCATCCTCTTCTTAACCAAAAAAGTAGATGTCCTTGTGGTGGTAATAGATACAAGATTTTATCAAACATCTGCGGATTTTCTTCTAGACCATGAACTGATTCTACAACCGCAATCTTATTTTTAATATCGGGGATTTCATTCTCATAATCCATGTCTACTGAGATTACCTTTTCTGGAAAATCAGCTGATATTTTTTCACGTAATGAACTCTTTCCAATACATCCTATACCTGTTATTAAAATCTTCATTTTACTAACCTTAATATTAGCCCCATTTCAATTTACAATTAATTCTTTTTCTAGAGCTACATCAAATCCTATACTCTCTCTTTCAATGATTGATTCTGGTAGATACTTTAACGCTAGGTCTCTTTCGATTTTTCTGTTGATTCTCTCTGTGTAGGGAAGTGCCCTCATGAAGTTTACCAAGTTTTTTGAAAAAAGAGGGGTATAGACCTTAATATCCAAGATTTTGGCAGTATGTAAAAGTGGTTCTAGATGTCTAGGCAAGAGAATTTCTACGAAATACTCCCATACTGTATCATAATCTTTTTTTACGGATTTAGCTTTGTAAAGAAAATCTCTGAATCCTAGTTGGTTCATTTGTTTCAAGTGTTTTTGGACTTCAGGGTGAATATCGTCAAAACATGTTATTTTTCCTATTTCTCGATGTCCCAAGGGATATTGATGAAGCCAATAACCACCAAAGCATTCGTCTCCTCCATCTCCAGTGACAATTACGTTTGAGTATTTTTTAGCGATGGAACAAAGGATATATACATTGACATCACCTTTGAAATTGTGTTGTCGAACTTTATCATATTCTGTTTTATACTTTTCAAATTCAGAGTGAGTTAATATGATTTCATGATGATCTGTTTCAAATAATTCTGCTATTTCACGACTAAAAACGATATCAGGATAATTATTATTTCTTGCTAAAGAGAAGGTATGAATTGTAATTTCTGGACAAACCTTTTTAATCAATGATAAAACTAGTGATGAGTCAATTCCTCCAGATAGTAACAAACTTATTGGAACCTTTGGGATAGTTCGTATATTTTCAGTTATTTCGTTTTCTAATTGACTAATCATTGTTTTACCTTTAAAAATTTATAACCTTCAGTTAAGGCATACAAGCTCCAGATACTTCCTTCTTCTATATAGTGATCTGGCCATAATCCATTTTTCAATTGATTGTTTTCTATCCAACTCAAACCATTTGAGATTACATTATGATCGATTTTATCAGGGTATTGTAAAAGCCCAATCATTGCTACCCCTGTGCAAAAAGGGGTGCTCCCGATGGGTTGTCCCTTGCAAAGTCCCCATCCATAATCTTCGTTTTGCTGAGATTGTAACCAATCTATAGTATTGTTTAAAAGATCACTATCATCAAATCGATAATTATTGCTTTTTAAGGTCATTAGCGTAAAAGCACTTTTGTATGTCAACTTTGGGTTTAAACAAAATTCTCTTTTCCATTCGTTTTCTAGCCATTTTAAACTATCCTTGTTTGATAATTCAGGCAACAAAAAAAGTAAAATTCCTGTTATAGGAATTCTTCCAATATCTCTCTTTGTTTTTCCCCATCCTCCGTTCTTAAGTTTCTGCTTTTTTAACCATTCCAAGCCGCATTTATATTCATTAGAATATTCTTCAAATTCCTTTAAAAAAGCAACACACCAGACACTATCCTCAACACCGATCCATCCGCCATCCTTTTTTTGTTCAGCCAAACAACGTTTTGCTACCTTCCGGAAAATTGAATTGTTACAATTAACCCCACTCTTTATCAGAAGAACAGTAATCCTTACAATTCTTTCAAATTCAATCTGTTTTATTAGGTATTGTTTGATTGTTAGAAATAAAGAAGTTAATCCTTTCTCAATCGTTAGTTGATAGTTTCGATAATTTTCTTTCTTCATCTAATAACTCCAACAATCGACCATTTTCATAATAGTCTTTTAATTTTTCATTAATTTGAAAATTTGATAGAACCGATTTACATTCATTGCATACAAAAAATTTTGCAATACTGGACCGACAAGCCTAAAAAATGGGTGCAGTCATGTGATTTAAGAAAAGAATTTGTTAAAGGCCATCAAAAGTATGAATATAGAATTGATAAAAAAACTTGGAAAAAACTTAGGAGTATTACTAAAACACTTTATAATAATGATTCCGAATTTTACCGAGATTTAACTGATATGGTTAATAATGGAATACTTAATAAAATAGAAGAAAGTCAAAAAAAGGGTATACCTAAATCATTTTATAGACCCAGTATGAATTATATTTTAGAACCTTTGAAAATTTGGCACAAAGATTGTATTATGAACACAAGTATTGGAAATGTAGTACCCATTGAATCTAACCTGTTATTATATTTTTCAAATGAGAGCTTCAACATTGAGCATCCTTCTTTTACAAAAAAAGATATTAAAAAAATAAATAATCTTTCAAAAAAAATAAGTGAAAATTTAAATGAAATTACAGAAATTTTTATTGAGATTGGTAAAAGAAAAGCTATTACTGTTTGTGTCGATGTAATAGAGAATTTTGGTCTGGATGATGCCTTGAAGGAATTTTTCTATATTTGTTTAATAACAGATTTTGCAACGAAAACAAACCTTCATGGATATGATTTTAACAGAAATGAAAAAAATTCAAAGGAGAAATTCAGGTGGTTTGAACCTGCTGCAAGTGTTTATGAAATAATTATCTCATATGCTGAACAATTTATCAAAAAGAAATATGATCTGACCGAAAGTGCTCTCCAACAACTTTTACGAGACTCTGACAATTTACGCAACCTTCACAGTTTTATCAGAGAAATATTTCGTGATTTTACGAATAAACATTCAAGTTATACCATGATAGGAGAAAGCCCATATCTTTTTATGAGCGGTAAAACACCATTGTTTTCAGATAAACAAATTGCCAAATTTAAATCATGCAGGGACTTGTCAAATTTAGATAAACTCGCAAAGAATATAAAAAATGAGGATGGTCTAAGTCCCTTTGAAACAGAAATTGAGTTTACGAAAATTGAACCATTATTATCTAAAAAACAAAAACAAACTGATATTGTATATATCCTTTCACAGGTTCTCCAAAAGAATCAAGTTAAAACAACAGAAAAAAGGAAAAAACAACTGATTTTCAAAGGGAAACCATCATTTTTTGATAAGATGACATTCCTTGATAAATATAACACTTTCGGAGATTTTTCTCCTAGAGATACGCCATTTATCAATGGATATGAAAATGTCGGCAAATATATAAAATTTGACAAGGAAAAAGTGTATAGTGATTTAATAAAGTGGGTTGAGCTCTTTAGCTTTTCATAATTATTTTAATATATCAATACTCGGACTTTTTGATTTTAGTCTATTCCAAGTTGTGGTATACATGAAAGATATGAATCTCTAAGATCTTTTCTATCTATATGATGATAGATGTCAATTGCTTCTTGTCTGGCATCACCCCGTAATTCCTTCACATATTCTCTTTTCATACCATTTCTAAGTAACATAGTGCTGAACCAATGTCGGAAGCAATGCGTTGTGAACCTGTCCTGCATCCTGTGACTATTTGGATTATGAAAACCGGCTTTAGTTGCATATTTAACAATAAGTTCATAAATTGCATTCCTACCCAAACGCCCTCCACGTTCATTTAAGAATAACGCTTTTGTACCATTGTTTTTTCTATTCTCCCAACTGACCATCCATCTTTTTAATATTCTCGCACATTCATCATCAAAGAAGACATCAAGATTTGTCCTTTTTTTAGTTGGTTTAAGATGAATACATTGCTCTATCCAGTCAATATCAGTTATGTCAATCCTGCTTAATTCCCTCCTTCTAATCCCTGTCTTAGCAAGCAAAGCTATTACTGCTTTGTCACGAGGGTCTAAAACAGAGTTAACCAGCATGCTCATTTCCCCTACAGCGAGTATTTTACGTTCTGAACTTCCATTACTGTAACGCTTCTTCTTATATTCTCTTAGATAACGTCCCCTGAACTTTGGCATAGGACTCTTATCAATATAGCCTTCAAATTCTAAAAATTCATAAAAGGATTGTATCGAAGCAAAATAAAATTTAATGGTTGAAAAGCTAAATGGTTCATTGTATCTATTTTTCAAGTTTTCAAGATAGATTTTAAAATCTTTCAAATCAGGAATATCAATATCTAACAATGTTTTGTTAATATAATCACTGAATATCTTCAAACATGACCTATAATTATTAATGGTTCTATCAGATAGCGCCATACATTTAGCATCTTTAAGATATTCATTGATTAACTCATCGTTATTCAACTGAATATAATCTGGAATTACTATTGTCTTTTTTTTATTTATTCTTCTTTCCATCTCCACCCCTTAGTACTTGATTGGATTATTCCATATGCTTCAAGCTGTGATAATTGGCTTGAGATAGCTTTTAAAGATTCAATTTCACCAGTATTAATCCCGAGTCTTGATAGAATTTCATCATTGTCAACATACCTCATCTTACCATCTACACCTTTAGCATTCCTAAGAATTTGTATCAATTCCTTGTTATATTGCCTAATTCCCTCAAAAGAAGATGTAATAAATGGTTCTGCACGATATTTTCTGATTTCTTTCTCTAGATTATCCCTAATAATGGTAACCTGACGTAATTTTACCTCTAATTCAGAGATTTCCTTTTTTAAATCCTCATTTTCTTTTTCAATATCTTTTCTAGTTTTTACTATTTCATCAAGTTTAATTAAAGAATCTTCGATTATTTGCACTATCCATTTTGAGAGTGATATATTGTTTTGTTTTGCGATTTTTTCCCATTGTTTCCTTGTTTCTATCGTTGGTGTATAAACCCAGATGGCTCTTTCTTTTATTGTCTCGGTCTTTCCCAAGATAATTCACCAAAAGGAGTAATGCATTATTAACTTATAAAATTTACTAGTAAATCAGTGCTCCCATCGGGATTTGAACCCGAGTTTACGGCTCGAGAGGCCGTGATGATTGACCGGACTACACTATGGGAGCAATAAAATTTTTATCCGCCTGATGAAACTAATATAATTGTTAGCTTATCACCATCATTTAATCTATCATCAATAGGTATTGGAGAATTATCTTTCATTACTATCAGTGTATCTGGTTTCATATTCAATTTTTCAAGAAGATTAATTACTGTTGATCCTGATTTTAAATCAATTTTTTTTGTATTATTTGATCTTAATATTTTAGCTGTAACCTTCACTTGAATCGATATGCATATAAAAAATGGTTTGATTAAGCTTTTGAATGATTTTATCTGTTGCTGGGGTAGCCAAGCCCGGACTAAGGCGGCGGTCTCGAAAACCGCTGATGCTTGCATCGCAAGGGTTCAAATCCCTTCCCCAGCGTCCGATTTACCGGTAAATTATAATTACGTCTACCGATATAAAGGGGCTAAGTGCATATATTGAGCCCCTTAAGTTCTTTAAGAGACCGGACGGTATACGTGTATCTTCCATCTAAAAACTATGGCTAGTCTGTGGAAGAGTGCAGCTGAGAATGCTGGTGTTTCTCTTTCTAAGTTTGTTATTGAGCATATTGAGAATGAAATCCGTGAGTCTGAGGATTTTATGTCTCGTGTTTAGTTGGTCCGGCGTGTTGAGGATCTTTAAAAGGAGAACAAATCACTTCGGAAAGAGAAGACACGTTTGGAAATTGTAGTTGATAAGTTACAGGAGGATCTTCAAACTTGTCGTTTAGGTACATTTCTTTCATCTGATTTTGAGGGTGTTCGTGAGTTTGAGCAGGGATTGGTCGAAGCGTTTAAACAGAGGAGGTTTATCCGTCAGGATGATTTGTGGCGTGTACTTGATGTGAATCCTCGTCAAACAAATGTGATCAAGGCGATTTCCCAGCAGGTAAGGGTTTTGGAACAATATAGGATTATTAAGAATACTCAGGAGGGTTGGCGGTGGATCAAATAGTTGAGGATTTTTTAAAGATTGTCATTTTTATTAATTTCAACTGAAGATTCCTCGATAAGGGATTCTAATATCTTCTCTAATATTTCCATATTTGCAGATAACAAATGAACATTTCCAATTATGCGTTTCTTGATTAATCCAGTGTCTAAAAGAAGAATCACATGTCTTGAAGTAACAGGGACAGAAATACCTATTTCCTTAGCTAACTTTGAAATGGATTTTTCTACGTAAAAGTATCTTCATGATTTTCATTCGTGTTTGGCTACTTAATGCTTAAAAAATTGTTATTACCCATTTTGATAATAAACGTTATCATTTTTGATAAATTTAAATTTTTCCTTTGTATACCCTCATTTTGGGAGTATAAATATGAAAAAAAAATCTATGATAATAATAGTTTTCTTGATTAGTATAACGCTGGTGAATGCCCCATTAGATATTTTAGGTAGTATATCAGCAGATAATGTATCGGCAGATTCTGGTGAAGGTTATCCTTTTCAGCCAACTGACGATATAATCATAGAGGCTTTGGATTATTTAAGAAGGCAACAGGCTACGGATGGGAATATAGGCGGTTTTTCCATTTCATCTTGGGCAGCTATGGCAATTTCAGCGGCTGAAGAAGACCCCTATGACTGCGGAAGGTTAGTAGAATATTTAAGAAATAATGCTGACCATCTTGATGAGAACAAGGCTACTGATTGGGAGCGACAGACTCTTGCAATTGTGGCATGTGATGAAAATCCAAAAAATTTTGGTGGAATAGATTACCTTGCAAAGATAGAGAGTTTTTATGATGGAGAGCAAATTGATGATCCTGCGAATTTGTATGATGATTTTTTTGGAGTTCTAGCTCTTATTTCAGGTGGTATTGATAAAGATAAATCTATTATTCAAAATATTCTAAATTATATTAAAGAAAAACAAAAAAATAATGGTGGTTGGGGAGATGTCGATTCTACAGCAGCGGCAATTATGGCTTTAATTACAGCAGGAGAAAACTCTAACTCTGGTTGCATAACAGATGCATTGTCTTTTATGAAAACAACACAGGTGGGAAGCGGTGGATTTCAATCATGGGGCACAGCTAATGCTGCATCGACTGCATGGGGAGTAAACGCAATTATAGTAACAGGGGGAGACCCTACGAGCAGTGAATGGAAAATTAATGGGAACTCTCCTATTGATTTTCTTTTAAATTTGCAGCAGGATAACGGTTGTTTTAATTGGGCAGTAGACCAAAATATTAACCCAGAATGGATGACATCCTATGTGATCCCGGCATTACTAGGAAAACCATATCCTGTTAAAATATATGAATTTCACGATGGAGAGAATGAGGGTAATAATGATAGAATTAAGAATACTGTAAACAACAATGGTAGAGATGACGACAATGGAAATGAAGGTAACAATGCTGGTGAAGACGACTGGATAGGAAATGTTAGAATAGAGGGGCAAACTAATACAATATGGAAGGGTGAGGTATGTTTCAGTGACTCGATGGTTACTGCACTCAATGACAGTTCTGGTGAAATGGAAGAATATTTTATTCCGCATCCAAGTGTCTTAGGAGCACTTGATGAAGCATCGCAACAGGGTGGATTCTCCTATTTTGTTATATACTATCCAAGTTGGAATGCTTTTTATGTCAAGACAATAGCAGGTGAGTCTGAGTGGTGGCATTATTGGGTAAATTATATTCTGCCAATGGTGGGTGCAGGTGCATATGAGTTAACAGAGGATGATGAAGAAGTTCTCTGGGGATATTTAGAGGACTGGTATGCTCATGCGTTGAGAATAACTATAGAAAAGCATATTGTCAATAAATCAGAAGAATTTACGGTGAGTATATACAATGAGACAATGTCTCCTGTAAAAGATGCAGTTGTGTATGTTGATTCAATGGGGTATATGACCGATGAAAATGGAAACATAACTATTCAGATTGATACAGCAGGATATTATGAAATCTATGCTGAGAAAGACGGTTATGTAAGGTCTGAAAAAGTAACAGTACAGGTCAAAAAGAGAACGAAGATGGTTAAACTAGAGGACAATGCACTCTATCTACTGAATAGAAAAACAAAGATACCATATCAGAAAATATTAATAATTGGACATATCGACATCAAAGTTAAGACTACGGATGATGTAAAAAAAGTAGAGTTTTACATTAATGACAAGTTAGAATATGTTGATAATGAGCAACCGTTTAAATGGAGATTAAATGAAAAGGCCTTCTTCAAAAAGGCGACAATAAAGGTAAAAACATATACAGATAATAATGATGTCATTCTTAAAATTCAAAAAATCATCCAACATATCGACTCAATATCAGAAAATCATCACAGGAGAACTGCATTTAACTTAATAAAAACCTATCTAAAAGACCTTGAACTATCTCTTTTGGAACTAAGCGACATTGATGAAAAAGAGGTTGTTATTTTCAATCTTTTTCCACGTCTCCATTGGTAATATCAGAAGGTGGTGGTTAAAATGAACAATAAAATAAAACAGATAATCGGTTTTGGTTTGTTGGTGTCATTTGGGGTATTGGGGCGATATTTGTTGGTCTCAAAGGGGTTACAGCCTTTCCCTAATTTCGAAGTTGTGACCATTGCTACATTTATCGGCATTATGTTTCTGGATGTTAAAATAGCGATGCTGATACCGCTCATTGGAATGGTTTGTAGCGATCTGCTATTGGGTAATCATATACTTATTGGAGGGAAAATAAATCAAATAGTGATATTTACCTATTCTGGTTTCGCATTGTTAGCACTAGCAAGTATTTTTGTTGGTAATAGAATAAAACCATATGTTTCTTCGATAAACTTTCGTTCGGTTTTTTGTATGGCTGGAACTGGGGCTTTACTTGTATTACTATATGACGTTTGGACGAATTTCGGATGGTGGTATCTAATGTATCCTCATACTGGAGAGGCGTTGCTAACTGTATATACATTAGGGATTCCATTTATGATATATCATCTCGTTTCAGGACTTTTTACTTTTGTATTTATTGGATTACCTGTAATTTCATATTTTATTACAAGGCATCCAAAGCTTATAACGAAAAAAACTCATAATGAGGCCTGGAAACGAAGTGTAACTGCTGGTATAGTTGCCTTTATATTAGTTATCATCTCCTTGACGGGCTGTATTTCTACTTCTCTGGAGCCGAGTGAATCTAAAAGAATTGTTGAGAATGTGGATATGAAGATAATTGCACCTGATTGGGACATTGCTTATATGAATGTAACCACGGAGAATGTGACAGTTGCAGATTTTCTATTTGAGTGTGCTGAACATTATAATTTTTCTGTGAAGGCAGATTATTGGTCAGGGTATGATTCATTGTTTATCAAAGCTATAAATGGTATGGATAATGGAGAAGATGGTAATTATTGGCAGTATTATGTAAACGGTAAGTTTGCAAATGTTGGTTGTAGTAGATATTATCTTAAGAATAATGATGTTGTAGAATGGCGATTTGAGAAATCTCCTTTTTAAAAAGATGCAGAATCCTGATTCGATAAAATAAAAATGACTCAGATCTAATAGAAGAAAAAAGAGAGTTTTGTTGGACTAAACTTTTATTGTGGTCCTAATCGTAGTAGACTTTGTAGTATTGGAAACATATCAAAAAATCTCAACCAGACAGAATCCAAAGTGACTTTGGAGCGGGGGATAGTAATCCTCAATGGTTCAGACCAATCACTCTCACCGCCCATTTCATCTATAGCTTTAACTCTAATATCAAAATCACCAAAATACTGCCAATTACCATATTCAATTACACAAGATTCATTGTTATTATAAGGTCCTCTCCTAATATATTGATGGTTATTACCCCAATCCCAAGTATAGTATAATATTTCTCCATTAGAATCATTAGAGTTAGTAGTAAATGTATAAACAGTATATGGTTTACCATGATTTGGACCTAAAGGTTTACTTGGAACACTAGGTCTAATATTTTCATAAGGGGACATTTTAATCAACCAAACATCATTTTTACCAGCACCAAAGCTACAGGTTTCACCGCAGAAAACATAATTGCCATCATTTGATTCAATCGCACAAGCTATTGAATCTCTAGAATCACCACCGATATAAAACTCCCAAAATTTATTGCCATCTCCATCAAATTTCATAATAAAAGCGTTATTAAGGAGACCCATAGAACCAGCTATAATATATCCACCATCAGATGTCTGAGTGGATGCCCAACACCAATAATCATAACGAATAGAAAATGATTTACTCCAAATCTCATTTCCATCTTTATCGGTTTTTATAAGATATGCATCATCTGCACACCCACCAGTAATCATAAATCCCTCATCATCAGTCTCAAAAACATTAAAACCTTCTTGACCGTCATAAGTTTTACGCCAAAGTCTATTTCCACTGGAATCAGTTTTGATTAATAAAATCTTTTCTGGAAAATATTCCCAGGTTGAACCGACAATTACAAATTCATTATTACTGGTTTTAATAACTGAACCACGACTAGAATCATCTCCTAAATTACTGCCGATTTTTTTATTCCATATTTCATTTCCATTGAAATCTGTTTTTATCAACCAAATATCAGTACCTCCACGTTCAATATAAACAGTGGCCATTAACAGATAACCATCATCTAATTCCAAAACATATTCTCCGAATCCTTCAGGTGGATTTGATTGAAATCTTTTCTCCCATTGGAGATAACCGTTTTCATCCGTTTTAATCAACCATGTCTCAAATAGTTTACTTAGAGAATTTTTGGAATATCCAACTATTATAAATCCACTATCATTGGTTTCTCTAACACAATTAAAAATATCCTCATATGGACCACCATATGTTCTATTCCAAAGTTCATTACCTTCACTATCAGTTTTTATTAACAAACCATCATATTCACCTGTTCCATAAATATTTGCAGTAATAATATAACCACCATCACTGGTTTGCTGAATATAGCTTCCCCATTCAGTACCTTTTCCTCCAAATGTCTTATGCCATAACAGATTTGGAGGGTCTTCAAAAGGTGGCACGCTTCTTTCCATCATTGGAATATCTATAGATGTCGTTCTAACATCATACCCCACACTCATTGGAGCCACTGCTGACGAGATGAATAAAGATATGATTCCGATTGATAGACTCTTTTTCATACTATTCCTCATATATGATACGCTTTTTTAGCAGGAAACCATTCAATAGCAAGCCAAGGTAAAGAAAAATATTCATCATAATGACCAAGACTTATCAATTTTTTAAAATCCTTTCTACCAGATATAATCTTTACAAATCTTCCAACTTCATCCCAATAATTACGAATCCACCTAGTAGTATAGATTTTACCAAAACCTAAATGAAAACGTGCATCGACTTTATTACCAATGAAATTATTCTCCTCAACAAGATTTGATACACCCCTCCAGTATAAACCATTTTTATTATTTAAAATATCATTTCTATAAATCTTGTTATTACTCCCTATAATACATATACCATAAGCATCATTATTTATAATATCATTTCTATAAATCTTGTTATTACTCCCTTTAAGATATATACCATAAACATCATTTGAGAATCTATTATGTTTAAATTCACAATTATTAGTACGAAGTGCTTGAATACCCATATTTTGGTTAGATAAATCAAGGTTATAACAAGTAATATTATTACATTTCAATAAAATAATTTGTCCAACCTCTCCAGTTATAGATTTATCTGATTCTTCATACATGAATATGAACGGTTTGCCGTTAACAGTATTATTAGAAAAAGTATTAGGATACCACGCCTCTGGATGTAAATATATATAATTATTGAAAAATACATTATCTGATATGATATTTTCTTTGGCATACTCGTCAAGATACAAACCATGATTATTATTTGAAATATTATTGGAAGAAATTATATTTTTGTCACCACCATCAAGAAATAATCCTTTTCCATTATTATTTGTAATAGTATTATTAAATATATCACAATAATTACTAAGTAATTCAATTCCTCCTTGATTGTTTGAAATAATGTTATTTGAAATAACGAGATAATTACTGTTATATGTTTCTAATCCATAATGGTTACTGTTAATAATAGTATTATTAGTAATAACATTATAATGATTCGAATCAAACAGCCAAATATCGGCATTAGAATCAAAATAATTATCTTCTATGTAAGTTCCCCTTGACATATGGGATTGTATTGGTAGCCCATTTTTATAAAAATTATTATCTTTAATTACATTATCAGGACTACTAACTAAAAAAATGCCAGACCAACTATTCTTACTAAAAATATTATTAGTTATGTTATTCTTTTTTGAACGCCTATATAACCTAATGCCATGTATATTGTTATGACTTATTTCATTTCCACTTATTGTATTATCTTTAGAATATTCCCCAATTATTATACCTGTAGACTGATGCGATTTAATGTTATTATTGATAATAATTATATTGTCTGACCTTGTATAAATACCCGCATTCTCATATTCAGAACCACCATTTTGAATAGTAAAACCACTAATAGTTGCATTATTTGCTATTATTGTTACAACATTGCCAATTCCACTCCCATTGATAATTGTCGTTCCCCTAGATTCTCCTAATAAAAAAATCTCATTGTCAATTTCAATATTTTCATCATATGATGAAGACTCATCATATACAAAAACAGTGTCACCATCTTTTGCATGATTTATCGCACTTTGAATAGTAGTATAGTTATCAGGTCCACTCCCACCAACATAAAAGGTTCTACCATTACCAATGATGGATGGTTGTTTTATGTCAGAAACCTTAACATTAAAACCAAGACTCATAGGTATAAACGCAGAACACATCAACAAGAAGCATATTCCAAATGCAAGAGACCTTATACTCAAACTGTTACCTCCCTTTTTATTTTAAATCAGATACAAGGTATATAAAACTTTTAGATGGGATTAATCCTAAATTCTAAAGGGGATATGGTTTCTTTTAATTGATTATGAGATTTAGGGTTCTCAAGGGTAATCAGGGAACAATCCACAAAAACCAAATGCTAAACCTTGTATAATATAATAATTTAGTACAATTATAGATGCAATATTGTATATTATTTCACGTAAATTTGGAAAGTATTCGTATAAAGTTTGTATTATGACTACAATTGGATATAAACCTATATACAAACCCCAAAATATTTTACAAAGAATAGGATAAGGTGGCTCATATGCTAATTCTTCTTTAAGAGTTGAAATCTCTTTTAATAATTCCTCACTTATCTCCCTTAATTCAGGATTATATCTTGACAACACCAACAACAACTTTGAATAGACTTCCAACCTGTTTAATTGCCTCTCCAATACAACAAGTTGCCTATCATTAACTTCTCTACATTCCCAACATTCTTCTTCACTTGCCTTATTAACCATAGATTGTTTAGTATCTACAGCAAAAGCAGGATGAATACCAGCACCTATAAACAATATAATTATCCCTATTGCAAGGATTTTACAATATAGTTTTTTCTGCATAGACCTCCCTCAGTTTTACATATTCAAATCCATTTTGTATTATAATAAAGTTATGTGAGCATAATCACATAATGACTAAAACTCCTCCTAAAAAGTAATTAATCCGCTGTTTGACCGTGGAATTATATATTAAATCCATTGTTCAATTTAACTAATATATTTTAAATATTGATAATAATGAAAAAATAAAAAAATATATTTTTTTAGTGCAAGGGATTTATAGTATTAACATTAATTCCTGATAGGAATATAGTAAAAACAATATTTATTTTTTAAAGAGAAATCCAGGAATTCTTACCAGAAAAGTTGGAACTAAATCCCTTCCCAAGCGTCCAATACACTAATAAATTGTATATACCGGAGAAGATTCTAATTTTTTACTGTTAATAAAAAAACAATATCTCCCTTGACTATTTTGATTTCATTTCAAATACAAACAAAAAAAAGAAGGAATAAGAGAAAAAGAGAGATTAAAATCTTTAGTATGGATAGAAACGCACTTGAATATGCCTATCAGATCCTTTTAGATCCCAGAAATAATAAGATTGTTCCCATATCTCTTCTGGTACTTGCCAAAGCCAACCCTCATATAGAACACCGGTTTCACCTGATGTTTCATTAAAGAATGTAAGGTTAAGTAGAAAAGCACTTGTTACATTGAGCCATTTAGGTTTTCCTTTGTGTGGTTCAATATCAAATGAGTTAAGAATTTCGTAATACCAAGTATCTGTGTCATTATCGTATATCCATTTATCTGCGTATTCTACTTTTGATCCATTCATTGGTTTTCCAAGGGCAACTATGTATACTCTAAAATTCTTTTGTTTTCTCGGCATTTGAAAGATACATTCTCCATCTAAACCGTTTCCATCAAGAACTCCGAAACTGCTACCAAGGTGCATTAATATTGTTGTATTTCCTTCCAGAGGAACAAATATTGTGTGTCTATCAGGGTTGTCATATGAGCCGTTACCTATTTTCCATTTTCCCAGGATGTTAAGGGTGTAATGTTCTCCATTGAAATCAGTACCTGGTTTTGGACTGTCGTTAGTTTTATTTGGTTTTGCTGGTAAAATTGTTACGAATGGAGCAATTATTAATAGAGCTATTATACTTGTTACTAATAATTTTCCCTTCATCACCTCACCCAAATTAAATATTTATAATTTATAATTTAAAAACCTTACTTGGTTAATTCTAGAAATGATATTTTAGCAAAATGAAAAAATTAATTTAATTCTAAATATAGTATTCACAATTGTAAATTTTATTACTAAAACTTTTTAATTAGAATAGATATTAACCAGGTTTTAAACTTATATTTGGAACAAATCCGATGAATCAAAATCAATATCATTTCAAAGAAATATTTAACCTACTTAAAGAAGAATTAAAAAATTATAATAGACCAGTATTATCTCAATCAAAATGGGACAAAATCATTCATAATCCATTTACTACTCTTATATCATGTATTTTAAGTCTAAGAACAAAAGATGAAGTTACTGAACAAGCATCCATCCGATTACTTGAAAAATATAACACCCCTCAAAAAATTGTAAAACTCTCTAAAAATCAAATTCAGGAATTAATTTATCCAGTTGGGTTTTATAAAGTTAAAGCTCAAAGGATAAAAGATATTTCAAAAACCTTAATAAAAGATTATAATGGTAAAGTTCCAATTGATTTTAATGAATTATTAAAATTAAAAGGAGTCGGAAGAAAAACTGCAAATATAGTAATGGTATACGGACATAAGAAAGTAGGATTTATACCAATTGATACACACTGCCATAAAATTCCTAATAGAATTGGTTGGATTAAAACAAAAACACCTAACGAAACTGAAAGAGAACTTAAAAAAATTCTACCCAAAGTGTACTGGGATGATTTTAATCACCTATTTGTTAAATTTGGCCAAACAATTTGTGTGCCACATTCACCTTTTTGTAGTAAGTGCCCTATTAATAAATATTGTAAAAAAGTATCAGTTGTAAGAAGTAGATAAAGTAAATGATTAGCTTTTTTATTTAGAAAAATAATAGTCGTGAATTTTCGATTAATTTATTAATGGGAAATAGTATTCTTGACCGCAAATTGAGCGGATGGGATGCAGATTGACAATAAGAGAGCTGTTTTTAAAGATCATAAAAGACCTTTGATAATTAGATCTTTAAGAAGAAGCAATATAAGGAAAAAAATTGCAGATTATTTATTTGATATTAGTCCTAGTGGAAGCTATACCTCCGAAATTGCTTATAATATAAAAACAACACCAACAAATGTTTTAGGTGCAATAAGAGGAATGGGTTCTAGATATAAGGAAGAAGAATCATTGATTTCTTTAGAAATAGTTGAGCAAATCAAAAGTCATAGTAACATTAAAATTTACAAACTTACTGATTTTGGAAAAGAAATTATCGAGTCTTTAAAAAGTAAGTAATAATACAATTTTTTTACCAATTTTATTTTTGAATAAGCCGATATTTTATAAAAAATAAAGATCTTATATTCAATTTTTCTAGTTGAAAAAATTATATATTATGCTTAACCTTATAAAGAGTATCAATATATTTTGAATGTGAACGAAACACAATACAAAGAAAAATCTATTGAAAAAATATCTTATTTTGCAACATATGCGTATATGACGTATTTATTCATCAAAATCTATATTAAAGATAGTTACATAATATTAAAAAATCTCAAGAAGGAATCCAAAAAACATAACATACATTTACTTTCTATTATATATAATACATTAATAAAATATCCAATTTTGGGTTTTCAACCAACCCATTTTTTTATGTACAGGCTTTATGAAAACTCGTATAAAAATTATCACTCATATTACGCCTTCTTTAAAATAATAAAAATAAATAAAAATAAACCAAATTTATTGAATAATAAATTTACATTTAAAATGTATATTAATGATAAAATCAAAAATCCTAAACTTATTGCAAATTTCAACTATTCCACCAGAAAAATTACACATTATAACAAACCAACCACTGAAAAAGTAGTAATAAAACCAACAAAAAATGATGGTGGAATAGGAATAAAAATATTACCTGCTGAAAAATATATAAAGACTTTAAAGAAATGTCACAAAAGCTATATTGCAGAAGATTACATTAAACAACACACTTTTATTAATGAAATTTTTAGCGGATCGGTTAACACAATAAGAATACTAACCCTTAAAAAAAATCAAGATTTTGTTATAATTAAAGCGATTCTTAGAATGGGGAGAGTGTCCACTCAAGGAAAAGATAACCTTTCCCAGGGTGGTATTAGCATATCTATTGATATGGAAAAGGGAGTGCTAGGAAGGGGGCGTCAATATTATCAATATGGCGATGTTGAATATGAGGAACACCCTGATACAAAATATAGATTTTATGGGAAAAAACTACCCTATTTTAATGAAATAAAAGACCTTGCTTTAAAAGCACATAAGTATTTTCCAATGCTTTCCTTCATAGGTTGGGATATTGCAATTACTGAAACTGGACCAATAATAGTCGAGGGAAATTCAATTCCAGGTTTAACTGGCTTCCAATTACACGAACCTCTCAAGGAAAAACTCTTTTTAGATAACTAAAAAATTTTTATGTTAAGGAAAACTCTTTTTCTATTTCATTAGATGAGATTAAATTAGATTTTCCTAATATTTTGTCATAATGCTTAAAAAGATAGTAGAGATGTTTGTATTTATCAATTGGTACAACCTGTACATCTAAAAATTTTTTTCCCTCCCTTTTAGATAAAGAATATGTTGGTAAGAATTTTATTTTTTTAATGAATCTGCCTCTCCTATTTTTAACAAGAGTTATATAAAGTATTACAGAGGCTAATTGATTATCATAGATATAATCTGTTAAAAAATTACCAAGACTATATACAACAAATGTTTCCCTTCCATCTTTTGTTTTATATTTTTGAGCAGGTTGTAAGGTATGAGTATGTCCTCCAATTAGTATATCTGCACCACCTTCAAACAAAATTTTGCTCCACTTTCTTTGAAGGAAATCTGGTGAGTGTCCATACATTTTTTCAAATAAGCCAAAACCCCAATGTAAATAAACAATAATAAAATCAGCTTCATCAACATTTTTTGCTTTTTCAAACCATTTTATCATTCTTGGTATATTTTTTCCATTACAACTTGGAAAAAAAGTATTGCGCCCAATTCGATATACTTGAATACATCTATCTTTTTTAAATATGACTCGATCCCATCTTGGATTAACAAATTGTGTTACCCCAAAAAAAGCAATTCTTATTCCTTTTACATCCTTTATAATGTAGGGTTTGAAATCCCATATGTCTTTTGTTTTACTTTTAATGATTTCATCATATGAAATGCTACCAACATGATCGATACCATAACTGTCTAATGTTTCAATTGTTAAGTCAATTCCATTTGATAGTCGATCATTCACATGATTATTTGCCATATTTACAATATTCCATCCTACTTTTTTTAGAGCAAGTGCAAGGGCGGGATGAACATTAAAATTATAACGAAAAAAACCGTTAATATCTTCGTCGTAAAGAATTTCATCAGGTACGTTCTTACAAACAGTTATATCTCTTCCTTTTGAATCAACTGAAGTTTTTGCTGTTAAATGCCTAGCTAAGGGAGTTTCTAGATTTAAAAATGAAATATCTGTACATGAAATATATTTAGCAATCTTTTCAAAAAGATGATAAAAACCACTAGCAACTCTTTCATCCGAATCAGAAAAAGATTTATTTATAAAATTAGCGGCAACTTTATGAATAACTGGATGCATGATAAAATCATTTACAAAAGATAAATTAATTATATCTCCATCTTCCTGTTCTGTTTTAAAGGTTATTTTAGCATTCATTTTTACCATGCAAAATCATCCAAACATAAGTTAAGCAATTTTTACTTAAATGAAATCGCAAACTATAGCGATATTAACAACTTTTATTTAAAGTAAATCTCAATTTTTGAGCCAATACATAATTTATAAATTTTTAATCTTAAAAACTTAAACATATTTTGTTTTATTTTTCTTCATATTTTAAAGGATAAAATATATTAAAAAGTATAGTTATATAAGAGATGTGTCTAAAAATAATAAAGAAAATATTTATTACCAAAATTATCAAAGTAGACTTTATATTGAAGCTAGATTCATAGTACATCTCTCAACTATACTTCCTTGGTTTGTATGGCTTTGGATTAAAGATACTTTTTTAATTTTTAGAAATATCAAAAGAGATGTGCGACAATGTAACCTAAATTCTTTGTCAATTCTATATAATGCATTGATTAAATATCCCCTCCTTGGTTTTGAACCAATACAATTTTTTGAATATAAATTATATAAAAATTCTTACAAGGAATACATGACAATAAACGATACATTAATTAAGATAGGTGAAAAAAATAAACAAGACCCATTTAAACCTTATTTGCTAGATAATAAATTTTCATTTAAAAAACATATTTATGAAAAAATAAGAGTTCCTAAATTAATTGCTTATTTTAACCATCATAATAAAAAAATAGAGCACTATAACAATCCATCTAACAATAAAGTAGTAATTAAAAATGTATTAGGCGAGGGTGGGGGAGGAGTTAGAATTGTTCCTGCAGATAATTTTATTGATTTTTTTAAAAAAAGTCGTAAAAGCAAAATTGCTGAGGAATTCATTGAACAACATAATTTTCTAAATGAAATTTTTAATGGATCCGTTAATACTATAAGATGTATAACTGCACAAAACAATGACGGCATTTTTTTACTAAATACAACACTTAAAGTTGGAGTTAAAAAAACAAAAGGAAGAGATAATGTTCATTTTGGAGGTTTTTGCGTTGGAATAGATATGGAATCTGGTGAACTTGGAATAGGTCGCCCTTTTTATCATGTTGGTAATGTTGAATATAAACGCCACCCTGAAACAAAATATAAATTTTATGGAAAAAAACTTCCCTATTATGATGAATTGAAAAAAATCGCTATTGAAGCACATAAATGTTTTCCTATGTATACAATAATAGGATGGGATATTGCAATTTCTGAAACGGGACCAGTGGTTATTGAGGGTAATAGATTACCTGACTTGAAGTTATGTGAAATTCATGAACCACTAAAGCAGAAAATTTTATCCTTTATTAAAGAAAAATAAATTATGTTTTTAAATTGATAATTGAGAGACTATCATCAATAATTAAGAAATCATAAAATTTTAAAATAGAAAATATTTATTGTAAGTGCAAAACAATATGAATCCATTCCTTAATCCTTATACAGGTTTACCTTTTCTGAAGAATTTTCTTTTGGATCATGGTAGACTTAAAAGATTAGATCGTAAGCAAGTTGAGAGATATAAGGATAAAGCATTTAGAAAAATACTCAAATATGCTTATAACATACCATTATATAATAAAAAATATAAAACAGCAGGAATACATCCTGAAGACATAAAAGGAATTAAAGATATTACCAAGTTGCCATTTATTACAAAAAAGGATTTAGTTGAGAATTATCCCGATAAAATAATTCCACCTAATTATAATAAAGATAAGGCTTATGTTGTTAGTACAAGTGGTTCAACAGGTAAACCTGTATCTGTTTTTTTTGATTTTTCTGTATATAGTGAAGGTGTAGGAGCCTTTTTAAGGGTGTATAAAACTCATAACATAAATTGGAGAAAATCAAGATTTGCTAATATCGGAAATTTTGGACAAGGAAAAGCCGATAAAATTGCAGATCAAATTTTTTATTCTAAAGCAAAACTTGTTTATTCATCCAAAAATCATATTTCCATAAATGCTTTTGAACCAATTATAGAAATTATGGAAAAATTGGATGATTTCAAACCAGATTCAATTTTATCATATCCAGTAACATATCAAAACTTAGCCTATCTAAAAAACAAAGGATATGGTAAAAACGTAAATCCAAAAATTTTGATAGTAAGTGCAAATGTACTAGATGAATATACAAGAAGTTATGTAGAAGATGCATTCAAATGTAATATGTATAACGGATATGGCGCTGCTGAAATTTCATCTGAAGCAGCTATTGCATTTGAATGTCCACAGCACACATGGCATGTAAATTATGATTTTTATCATGTAGAATCTATTGATGAAAATCAGGACCTTGTAGATTCTGGAGAAATTGGTCATATAGTTGTAACAAGATTATTTGGAAAAGGAACTCCTATTATTAGATATACAGGACTTGACGACTGGATTAAACTAACAGATTTTCATGATTGCAGTTGCGGATTAGTTACTCCCACATTTAAAGATGGCGTTGAAGGAAGAAGAAATACAAGCATTTTTTTAGCTGATGGAAGAGTTTTTCCATCTGCAACTTTTGCAATCATCGGAGTTGTCTTGAAAAAAATGAAATCTAAAAAGGTTAAACAATTTCAAATAGTACAAAATAAATTAGATGAAATAGAAATATTGATTGTGCTTGATGATGATTTAAGAGATACAAAACCTTCTAATGATATTCTCTTTGAAAAGATAAGACAGGTTTATCAGCAAAAAGTAGGACCTGGTGTTTCTATCAAAGTTAGAGAAGTAAAAGAAATTAAGTCAGAACCTAATAAACCAGCTCCGTTAGCAATATCGTACTTATCAGATAAAGAGCGTGAGAGCATATTTGAAAAATTAAAATAAGTCTTACATTTTATAAAAAATCCTGTTTAATAGTATGCTTTCCTTCTGTCTTATCAATAAAATTTATTTAATTTGTGCAATTGTTGTAATACCTGCATATACCTTATCATCAACTTTTACAGTTATTTCTTTTACCTTATTTGATGGTAGATATGTATCAACCCGTGAACCAAGTCTAATAATTCCAATTTTATCTCCCCTTTTTAGTTTATCACCTTTTTTTATATAAGGATAAACTCGTCTTGCAATAAGACCTGCAAGCTGTACCACCTTGACATTGCCAATTACTGATTTGATATCTATTACAACTCGTTCATTTAGGTCTGATTCTTTTTTCCAAGCACGTAAATGTTTACCGGGAAAATGATTCATATTAGAAATAATTCCATCAATTGGCATCCTATTTACATGAACATTGTTTACTTCCATAAAAATCGAAATAAAACAATTTTTTTCATTAGTTTTTATATCCCTTATTTTACCATCTGCTGGAGCAACAATACCTTCACCAATTATTCTTTCAGGATCTCTAAAAAATATGAGAAAAAATATACTTATACAAAAAAAAGGGGTAAAACCTATGATGAATAATAAATCATAATATATTGCTAAAACAAAAAATAAAATGGTTAATATTATTGGAGTCAGGACCCAACCAAAACAACCTTTTGCAATTCTTATTTTTCATCCCTCAGAGGATTTGTATGAATACCGCATTCCCCTGCCTTTTTAACCGTTTGTCTCCATCTTCCTGCTCTTTCACTTTCGTGAGTATAAACTGGAACAGTACATGGTTCACAACCTAAAGACCTAATCTTTTTTCCATCAGGAAATTCTTTTTTATACCAAGGATGAATTGGAATATTATAATCTTTGGTATATTGCCAAACTTCTTCTTCACTCCATGTAAGAATCGGATTAAATTTAATTTCTTTTTCACTTCTAAATTCTATTTCATGAATAAATCTTCTTGTATGCCCTTCTGTATTTCTTAATCCACTAAACCAAGCTTTTAGATTCATATCGTTATATGCATACTGAATTGGAACTACCTTTAGAAGCTCACAGCAGAGGTGCGGATTTTCGAAATATATTTCTTTTCCTGTTTCTTTTTTTATTTTTTCTGCCTCGTAATAATATTCATCTGGGGGTAAAAGTGTTATATCAATATTATTATCTTTAAAGACAGTTGGCACTTTATCTGCAACCATATAAATTTTAGGTTTTATATTATATCTTTTACATGCATTAACAACAAATTGAAAAGATTCTTTTGGTTTATGAATTGTAAGAATAGAAAATATTGGAATATCAGGTTTAACTTGTAAAGCAAGATCAAGCAGAACCATACTATCCTTGCCCCAGCTACATCCAAGGGCAATATGATCTCCATATTCTTCGATTGCTTCTTTTATTAGTTTTTTTGAATGTTCAATTTTTTCTTCCGTTTTTAATCCCCCATAATAAATGATTAAATCTGATAACTGTCAAAGGGATATGAAGGTTGTATTTTAAATTTTTCTTTCGTCATTTCTTGTCTTCCACCACCAGTAATATTTAGTAATATATAATCATTTTTATTTATTGATTCATTTTTTAATGCTTTTTGTAGAGAAGAAACAGTAATACCAGATTCAGGAACAATACTAATTCTTTCATATTTTTTAAACAAATCTTGAGCCTTTTTTGCTTCCTCATTGGTAATACTATAAAATTCTCCATCTGTGGCCTTTAACGTTTCATAAACCCCACCTTTCAGTGAATATGCTGGAAATCGATTTGTAAGAACATGGGCATATGTTTTATCGATCATTTTTTTAGCAGTTTCATTTTGGTATTTCTCATCTATTATTCTTGATCCATTTTTCCAAGCTACATACATAGGAACAAAAGGATAGTTTTGAGAGCCGTGTATTTTTGGTGGTTTAGATCCAAATCTACCATCAGCAATAAGTCTTAATGTTGCTTCATATGCGGCAATTGCACCAGGTCCAGAGCCAAGTGCTTGAAAATAATGATCAGGTATCTGCCCAATCAATCTAGTCGCATCAAGAATTATTGTACCAACCCCATCTCGCCTCGCAACATTTTTGGCTCCACCTTCAGGGAGAACACCTTTTACATTACTAAATTTATTAGAGAGATAAATAGCATCATAATAATCACCCTCAATTGGAAATAAATTAAGATTTGGATTTTTCTTTTTAAATGACCAAACTCTTTTCAATCGAGCGTCCTCTGTAATAAACAGATATATAGGATAATTTACAACAGATGAATAATAAGTAAAAGAAATAGCGTTATTCCCATCAGAAGATAAGACAAAGGGTTTACCATTATCCTCGGTATCCATAACCCTTTGATAAGCTACTTCTGCCTCAATATCTTTAAATGAACCAGTCTTCATACTAGGATAAGCATTTAAACAGATTATTAAATTTTTAAGTCCTAATTTTTTAGCTAGTTTTTTACTTCTATATGTTTTATATGTGCTTGTTTTATTTAAAAGTCTATCATCAACATTTTGTATTGGTAACCAATTGATATATTTCCAAATACCCTTGTAATTTTCATTGATTTCAAGTCTTTTATTTTTATACTCAGTCCTTAAAATGGAATTGCAGCCATTATCGCATTTACAGATATATCTATTCTCTGGATATGTTTTTTCGCATTTTAAACATCTTAGTCTAAATTTCATTTTTTTGACCTAAATAATTATTTATTTTTATTAATATTAAATGTATTTTTATATATAATTCTAACCTGAAAAACAAAAAATATTATTAATAATTATGGATTAATCAAAGTTTGAATTAAATAAATTTTTTTAAATTTCTTTTCCTTTTCTATTGATTTCAAACATTGTTGTTACATAACTTTCTTCGATTTGTGCTATATTTCCATCTTCATATTGAACTACTAGCCATCTACTTGGATGCGGATAGGTATTTACTACTCTTGCTTTTCTATCAGGCAGATCTGGATTTATTGGATCTTTAACAAAAACTTCTATTCCTCTTCTTATACCCCTATTTTTTAACATCTTTCCCCTCAATTTTTATAATAAAAAACATAAAGAGAGATTTATATATAGTTTATCCTATACATAATAATGGAGGTGGATGATATAAAATTAAAGTATATTTCTTTAACAACAGCTATAATTATTTTTTTTACAATTTTTACATTATTAATTACTAAAAATTGTATTGCCGAAGATGAAAAAGGAATCCATTTTGTTGGTGAACCTTCATATAGAGAAACAAATACAATTATAAAAAATAATAAAGTAATTGGCAAAAGCTTTGAGATTAACATCACATTGCATAACGCTGGAGAGAAAAAATCTAATATTCTTATTGTCAATATTTCTGATGAGGATGATTCATTACAACAAGAAACATATTTAGAACCTGATGAAACTCAAATTATTTCATTTAATTGGTCTACTATAAAGATTAGGAATCAAAGAATACAGGTTCAATTTTATCCAAAAGATCTTGATACTATTTGGAATGAATTTAACAGTGGATCTACAGCATTTATAATTGAAATTAGTACTACAGGTGGTTTACCTGCAACATCCATGCCAGGATTTGAAGCTATTTTTTTAATACTATTGATAATACTACTGTTAATATTAAATAAAAATCCAAAATAAATAGATAGTTATTTAGCTTTATTTTAAACATAACTTTTTTGCTCTACAACTAACCGTACATAATCTACAATTTTTGCCATTTCACCAAAATAAATTATTGAGTTTGCACCACCAAAACTTTGTTCAATATAATTTGGTAATAAACTAATTTCTTTTGGTCCTTCTCTTGATAGTAGATTACCATCCTTATCATAAAATTCAGCATAAATATTTATATCGATTTTTTCATTCAATCTATTACGAAATCGATATTTTACCTCCACTCTTTTTATTACATTGCCCATTTTATTAAAAATAAGATCACTATCTATCAGGTCGACCAAATCTGAATTAAATAAGAGTTTTTTTGGAGTATCAACTTTTGAAGATTCTAACTCATTACATCCAGAAAAAATCAAAATAATTAGCACAATTATTAATAATAAAGATAAATGTTTCTTCCTCATTTTTTGTTTCCCCTCCAAATACCATGAATATCTATATTATAACTTATAAATAATAATTTTTCCCTTTAATTAATGTAACTGCAAAATTTATAAGTACAAAAAATAAGTAAATTTATAATATTTATGAAAATTTTATATAGTAATTTTGTAATTTTGAAATAATTTCTTATTAGGAGGGACAATACATGTCACAATTAGAAAATTCAGAAGTTATTAGACATGTTTTAGATAAATTAATAAATATCTCAAGTAGAAAAACTACTTCAGGACACGCAATTTCAACACTTTTTAAATCAATTAAAGAATTGGAAAAAAAATATGGCTTTCTAAAACATATTGATATTAAAGATACAGAATATATGGAACTAGAAGAACCAATTACAGTTATGTCTGAAATTAATAACGTTAATTCTGATGATGTTGGAAAAGCATTGTATGATATAATAAAATCAATGAATAACAATTTAGGTAAAAACGCAGGTTACTTTTTTATTAAAGAATTAAAAAATAGTATAGACGATGATTATAATACTAGGATAATGAATATGGGTCTAGATCTTAGTATAATGCAACTAGAATTTGAAATAAATGAGATGACAAAAAAATTTTAATAATTTTATTTATTTTCGTTTATTTTTTTTATATCAAGAATTCATTATCATGTAGTTATGTAACCATTTTTTTATCTGAATAAACAATTACATAAATACCTGCATATGCATCTGCTTATTTACCTGCAAATAAAATATATAAACATTCCGGATATTAATGAGCAATAGCACTCTATAAGTTGTTTAATTACGACTAATAGGAGGGATGTAAAAAAGATGGGAAAAAATATAATTAAAATTCTAAAGGAAAAAGATATTGGAAGCATTGGAATTGGCGCGATGATTGTGTTTATTGCTATGGTTCTTGTTGCAGGTATTGCTGCTTCTGTTTTGATTCAAACAAGTACAACTCTAGAATCACAAGCATTAGCAACTGGACAAGAAACCACTGCAGAGGTATCAAGTGGTTTGGATGTGGTTGGTATTGATGGCTATAATGTCTCTGGTAGTATAACTCGTATGGCTATTATTGTGAGACCACGAGCTGGATCAGCAGATATTGATCTTAACACAACAATTCTTGAAATATCAGACTCTGCTACAAAGAATTTCTTAACCCAAGATCCAAACTGTTTCGTTTTACAGGGTGGAATCGCTGGTGATATATTTAATGCGACTTTTTATCCAACAAATGCTACTGATTTTGGAATTATTGTTCTTGAAGATGCAGATAATTCATGTAGTGGAGGAACCTCTGCTGTTATAAATTCAGGAGATTATGTAATTTTATCTGTTAATACAGATTCATGTTTCGGCGGTTTTAGTCCGAGAGATGATGTGTGGGGAATGGTAATTCCAGAGGAAGGGTCACCTGGAGTTATTAACTTCATGTGTCCCGCATCATTTACTGAAGATGTCATGGAGTTACAGTAGGAGGGTGATAAAAAATGATAAAGATATTAAAACCCCTTAAAGAAAAGGATGTTGGAAGCATTGGAATTGGCGCTATGATTGTTTTTATCGCTATGGTTCTTGTCGCAGGAATTGCTGCATCAGTTCTTATTCAAACAAGTACTACACTTGAATCCCAAGCGATGGCTACTGGTTCAGAAACAACAGATGAAGTTGCTGGTGGCATTGCAGTTTTTGATATAGAGGGACATACTAGTGGTGCTGGTGGTGTTATTGATGCTTTGGCAATAACTGTTCGCGTAAGGGCAGGGTCCCCAGAAATTGATCTTAACGAAACAATCATAATATTATCCGAGGGAACAACAAAGGTTTTATTAGCTTATGATTTTGCAGATGCAAATCACTTTAACTCTTCTGTTAATATATCAGATGGGGATGTATTTGGATTCATGTATAGTGATTTAACCAATGAAGAATTTGGAATACTTGTTCTTGAGGATGCTGATTTGTCTGTTAGCCGATTTTCGCCTGTTATTAACAGAGGAGATAAAGTTATGCTGTTTGTAGATACTACTGCTTGTTTTACAACATATAGTGGAATTGAAGAAAGAACAGACGTCTTTGGGTATATATACCCAGAACATGGATCTCCTGGAGTAATATCGTTTACATCGCCTGCATCATATAGCAATACAATATTTGATTTACAATGAGGAGGTGAAATAGGATGAAACATTTATTTAAAACCTTAAAAAATAAGGATGTAGGCTCAATTGGAATTGGTGCAATGATTGTGTTTATCGCTATGGTTCTTGTCGCAGGAATTGCTGCATCAGTTCTTATTCAAACAAGCACAAGACTTGAATCCCAAGCGATGGCTACTGGTTCAGAAACAACTGATGAAGTTTCAAGTGGTATAGCAGTCTTTGACATTTTAGGTTATTCAGCTTCTGCTGGAACAGACATATCAAAAATAATAATTGGAGTTAGAGCTAGAGCTGGATCTGACGGAATTGATCTATCACAAACTTACATCGAACTATCTGATACAAATAAAAAAGTGATATTAAACTTTACAGATAGTTTCTATGTGGATAATGGAACTGGAGAAGACGATATATTTACTACTAATTGTTTCCCAGATGATGAATTCGCATATGGTGATCCATCTAACACTGATGCTTCAATGTTTGGTATTTTAGTAGTAGAAGATGCAGATAATTCATTAACTTCATCTTCACCTGTGATAAACAGAGGAGATAAAGTTTATATCGGAATTAATACGACAGGTTGTTTCAATCGAATTGCTGAAAGAACAGATGTTTGGGGAATGGTTGCCCCAGAAGAAGGTTCAGCAGGTGTTATTTCATTTACAACACCCGCCTCATATACAGATAACGTTATAGACCTACAGTAAATAAAATAATGTGGTTATAACCACATCTTCTTCTTTTTTTTTTAATTAGGCTTTTTTAAAACCATAAATTTTTATTCTTAAACCTGTTTCTTTTTTTTGGATGGGGTATCTTTTTGGATGCCTTTTGCCCTAACTTACTGGGAGGTGAAACGGGTTAAAATTGCTTTAACTCTGAGGGGATTAACCGGCAAAAATTCTGCAGCAATAGGAATAGGTTCATTGATAATATTTATTGCAATGATTCTTGTTGCAGGAATTGCCGCGTCAGTTCTAATCCAGACCATGAATAGTTTAGAGCAGCAAACACTTAAAACAGGTCAAGACACAATGAGAGATGTTTCAAGTGGTGTAAAGGTTACTCAAGTTAGCGGCTATTATGATGGTTCTAAAATTTCCCAAATAGCAATCTTTTTAAGAACCACTGCAGGATCAGATTATATTGATCTAGATAATACCTATATTTCGATTTCTGATACTTCAAAAGAAGTAATTTTAAACTATACAACTAATGTTTTTAGCAGCAATGTATCAAATGGACTTTTTGATACTTTAAATTCTTCTAATCTATCCGCAACCACCTATGGAATCATGATTGTTAGAGACATTGATAGTTCTTGTACATCTTTAAATCCAACAATTAATAGTGATGACCTTGTTATACTTCTAGTTAATACTACGTATTGTTTTACGGGAATTGATACAAGAACAAAAATTTTCGGCAATGTTGTTCCTGAACAAGGAATAAATGGTGTAATTAGTTTTACAACACCAAGTGCCTTTATTGATACAATAATTGATTTACAACCATAAAAGAAAAAAATCTTATATTAACCAAAAAATAATTTTGCAATTTCATATAATTCCATATCAACAGTTTTTGATTTAGATATTGCCTCTTTCAGATCAACAGGTACAATTTTATTTCCTTGAAGAGCCACCATTTTACCATAGTTTCCATTTCTAATTAATTCAACAGCTGCAACACCAAACCTTGTTGCAAGAACCCTATCATGAGCAGTTGGACTTCCTCCTCGTTGCACATGACCCAAAACAGTAACTCTTGTTTCAACATTCATACGCTTTTCAATTTCTTTTGCTAAGTAATGTCCAATACCTCCAAGCCTCACATGACCAAATGCATCCTTTTCTTCTGTTTGAGTAATTAAAATTCTATCTTTATCATTTTGTATTGTTTCTGCTTGATTATTGGTATCATTATCTACTATATCTTTGACTTTTGGAGTTGCTCCTTCTGCAACTGCTACTATACTAAATTTCTTTCCTCTTTCATATCTTGCTTTAAGATTTTTACAAATATCATCCATATCAAATGGAACTTCAGGAATTAATATTTCATCAGCACCTCCTGCAATTCCCGCAATTGTAGCAATCCATCCTGCATGCCTTCCCATAACTTCAACTACTATTACTCTATGATGTGATTCAGCAGTCGTATGAAGCCTATCTATTGCTTCTGTAACAATAGAAACAGCTGTATCAAAACCAAAAGTATAATCAGTTCCTGATAAATCGTTATCAATAGTTTTTGGAATACCTACAACAGGAATATTCATTTCATTAAATTTCTCTGCGACACTAAGTGTATCGTCCCCTCCCACCGCAACTATTGCTTCAATACCAAATTTTCTAATATTTTCTAGAACAAGCTGAACATCTCTTTTATTGTTGAATGGATTTGTCCTTGAAGTTCCAATAATTGTTCCTCCTTTAGGAAGAATTCCTGAAACAGCAAAATCAGTTAAAATTTCAATTTCACCTTGAATTAAACCGTTCCATCCATTTTTTATACCAACTATTTGCCAATTGTATTTATTCGATTTTTTAACCACTGCTCGAATTACTGCATTTAAACCAGGGCAATCTCCCCCTCCTGTCAATATTCCAATCTTATTCATAAAATCAACCATCATTTAGTTTTATTCAAACCTATCTCTGCTTGTTGATTATTACCTCTCGTTTTATAATTTTTTTTATTATTTGATTACTAGACTCCCAACATACCTCCAAATACAACTTCTACAAGATAACTAGTAATTGCTACAACCCAGACTAAAGGAATAAAATAAAGTAATGTTACAAGCTTGTGACCTCCACGTAGCATTCGTAAGGTAAGAGCCATCATTAGACAATGAATAACAAGAACAAAAAAGATAATAAAAAAATTCTGGTTATAAATATTTGGTTCTACAAAATGAAGTAAAGCTCCGATATTTATTCTATCCACTGATTTAAAAGGATCTCCTGTTTCCATCATAATTGTGTTTAAATGACGACCGATTATGAGGGAAATATAAATTGCAAATGATATTCCAAAAGTTATCCCTGAAAATAAAGCAATTGAGGTATTAACAATTGTAAGCTTTTTTAATCGTAAATCTCTGATTTTTCGTATATTTTCTGATATCATTCTAGATACAGTTCTTGGATTTCCTGCAGCATATGTAGCTTCGCGAAACATCTCACTAGATCGCTGAATATAATTACTACCAGTGTCTACACCAAACCATTCCCATGCAGCATCATCATTAATTCTAGTTCGTAATCTCCGATATAAATTCCTAATATGACTTGTTAAAACTCCGTAATCTTTTTCACTTAAATAATAAACAGATTCGTTAATTTTTCCTCCTCTCATTGTTGATATTGAACCTAGAGCTGGTAAAAAACTAAGAAAGTTTCTTTCCTTTCTTGTAATTTTCTGCTCTTCTATAAAAACTAAAATTCCAATTATTAATAATGGTGTTAGGGCGATTGCAATTAATATTTCAAAAGGAAGCAACTCAAGGAAAGGTAAATTCAATAGATATTTTCCAAGAAAGACTACTGCTCCAATTACAAAAACAAAAACTAAGGATATTCTAAAAACATAACTAACTTTTTCTTCCAATTCCCCTTTTTCACCAGTTAAATGCCAAATTTCATCAGGAGGAACCATCGCTTTCAAAAGATACATTAGCAATCCTTCACTGATAATTAAAAGAAAAGAAGAAAGATAGATGAACATATTCATATCTTCTGTTCCCATAATTATTGGTAATACAATTCCAAGTGACATTACAAATATTATTGCAATTAACATTGCAACATAAACTTCATTTAAAATTACAACGTTTTCATTACTTGTTTCATACATTGTCTTATATTCCTGAATAACTGCTTCTTGTTCAGTTTCAATAAATTCTCTATGTTCCACACCACTATCTAGGCTTTGGGAAAAACGATCTAAGAAATCTTTGAGTATTTTACTAGGAGTTCTTGCTGAAATAAATCGAAATGTTTTTGCAAGGGGCATACTCCATTGAGTTGAAAGAACACTTATTTTTTTAAGCTCATCACCAAGTGCCCCATATGCCTTTTTACCACCAAGAATATTTATAATATCTTTAAGTGATAAATCAGATATTGCAAGAACTCTTAGATGTGTAATAAAAAAATGCATCTTTCCATTGATGTCATTTTCTTTGTTTTTCCATGTTATATAAGGATAAAAAATGCCTAAAAATATTGGAACAATTCCTCCAACCATAAAAGTAATAGGATTAAAAGATATTTGAATTGGAAGTAAAATGTTTACAAATATTGGCATTAAAAAAATTATTAAACCTATTACTATTAATGGAAGTAATATTGTAAGATAAAATTTCTCAGGATTTTCAAGACCTCTATATGCAATTTTAAGTTGTTTAATAAAATCTTGCTTTTTTTTAATATCCTTTTTACCTTTTTTTGATTTTTTCCCCTTTTTATTCCTTTTTACTTTTGCCATAATATCCTACTAAAGTGATATAGGTATACCCTTGTCACCTTCTCTATAATAGCTCCAAATAAACTGAACTACCTCGTAGTAGTCCATTATATCTTCCTCAACCATTCTATCTAAAATATGCTTTCTTTTATCGTATTCTAAATAGATTTCTGTAGGATCTGCATATCCTGCATTTCTTGCAATTTTTTCTTCAAGAATAAAGCTATTTCTGTTTGCTTTGAAACGATGTTTATCTTCAACAGGATCCCATTCAAAAGCGTTTCTTGACATTATTCCATCTACCTCCCTATTGTATCCTTCAATTTCATCAATTGTTGTAACTCTTCTAATAAATTTTCCGTCTCTGTCAATTGCCAGTTGAATAACAACAAAATCAAGATTATCCATGAAAGTTTTAGGAACATTTATTGGGTCTCCGGTAAATCTCTGAATAACTTTTGTTACAGTTCCCGCATGAAAGGTAGTCATACAGGGGTGACCTGTTTGCATAGCCTGAAATACAATACTTCCTTCTGCTCCTCTTACTTCACCAGGAATAATATACTCTGGGCGTGATCGTAATGCTGCTTTTAGTAAATCAAATAAATCAACTTGTCCCTCCTTCGGTCCAGTTGTTTTTGTAAGAAGCCGTTGCCAAACAGTATGCGGAACTTGCATTTCAGGTGTTGATTCTGCGGTAAATATCTTTTTTTCAGGGGGGATAAAAGGAATTATTGCATTCATTGTTGTAGTTTTACCACAAGCTGTTCCACCACATAAGAAAAAGCTTCGTCCATATTGCAGACAAATCCATAGATATGCAGCTATACCAGAACTTAACGTTCCCCATTTTATCAGTTGTGTAATGCTAATGGGAGTTTCTGTAAATCTTCTAATTGTGATACTAGGTCCTTTTAAGCTTATTGCATCACTATAAATGATATTACCTCTACTTCCATCAGGTAATACTCCATCAACAATTGGCTGGCCTTCACTAACAGGAGTACCCATTTTTTCACTTAATTTACGGGCAAAAAGATGTCCCTGTTCTGAATTTATAATAATATTAGTTTTAATCATTCCAAAAACCTTGTGAGTAAGATGTATTTTATGACCCGTTACAATATGAATATCTTCTAAATATGGATCTTTCATAAAGCATTCAAGATATCCGCCACCAACAAGATTTTTAGTAATATAATATTCAATATTGCTCTTTTGAAGAGAAGTTGCTTTAATTTTTCCTTTTTTATTTAACCCTTTAAATTGCTTCTTTTTGGATGTTTCAACATTTACTGCTTTTTCATCGATTTCTATGATTTCATCTATTAATTCATTAAGAACTTCTTTGAGTTCTTCATCTGTTAACACACTTTCTTTTTTTGGAGCTAATTTAACTATCAAATTTTGGACTTGATCACATTTTATTTCTTCATTTTTATCAAGTAAGGGTTCAATTACATGGTATTCTAATTCATCCATATCTCTTGTTTTATAGATATGAACAAAAATAGAACCTTGCCCATGATATATAAGATTTGGATATTCTTCATCTCTAACTTCAAATGTTAAAGCTGAATAAAATACAGGTTCTTTCATTTTCTTTGTTACTTCTTCAATATATTTTTTTAAATGAGGATGTTTTTGAATAATTTGTTCTTTTTCGTCTTCATCCATTATAGACATTTTTTCTCCAAATTCTACATATATTATTTATCAAATGCATCCTTATTTCTAATCCCTTCATTATTTGCAAATACTATCATATGGATATAGGTAAACCTTTTATTCCATCTCTATAAAATGTCCAGATAAATTGAACAACTTCATAATAATCAAAAATATTTTCTTCAACCATTCTTTCTAAAATGTGTTTTCGCTGATCATATTCCTCATAGATTTTCATTGGATCTTCAATGCCTGCAACAGGAGCAATTCTCTGCTCTAAAATGAAGCTGTTTCTATTTGCCTTAAACAAATGTGTATCATCAACAGCATTCCATTCATATGCTTTTCTTGACATTATACCGTCAACTTCTTTGTTATAACCTTCTATTTCATCAACAGAAAGAACCCTTCTAAGTCGTTTTCCTTTACGTTCAACAGCCATTTGTATTAATACTATATCAAGGTTATCCATGAAGGTTTTTGGAATATTTATAGGATGACCTGTAAAACGTTGAATAACCTTTGTTACTGATCCTGCATGAAATGTTGTTACAACTGGATGACCTGTTTGCATAGCCTGAAAAACAACTCTTCCCTCAATACCTCTTGTCTCTCCTGGAACAATATAATCTGGTCTTGAACGTAAGCCTGCTCTTAAAAGATCCCCCTCATCAACAAACCCTTCCTTAGGACCTGTAGATCTAGTCAGTAATTGTTGCCATACAGCATGAGGAACTTTTATTTCAGGAGTATTTTCAACAGAATAAATCTTTTTATCTGGTGGTATAAAAACAAACATAGCATTTGAAGTAGTTGTTTTTCCAGAAGCTGTTTCTCCACATACAAAAATACTACGTCCATAATTTAGACACAACCATAGATATGCTGCAATACCTGCGTCTATTGTCCCCCAATTAATAAGCTGGGTAATACTAATAGGTGTTTCACTGAATTTACGTACAGTCATACTAGGACCTTTAAGGCTTACATCTTTGCTATGAATTATATTAACTCTACTTCCATCAGGCAATGTTCCATCTGCAATAGGTTGCCCTTCACTAACTGGGCTACCTATCTTTTCAGCAAACTCCTGAGAAAACCTATTTGCCCAGGATTTATCGATAAAAATATTTGTCTTTACCATATCAAAAACTTTATGGATAAGATGTACATTTTCTCCAGTAATTATATGAATATCTTCAATATAGGGATCTCTCATAAAAGGTTCAAGTGGTCCTCCACCAACTATTTCTTTAATTATATCATATTCTACAATTGTTTTTTCAGTTGATGTTACTTTTATCTTACCTCCCTTTGATTTACCTATTTTTCCACTAGATTTTTCATCAATTGTAGTTATTTCGTTAATTACACCTCTAATAGCTTTCCTGAGGTCATCTTGTGATTTTATATTTGTTTTAAAATGAGCCCTTTCATACATCATTTCTGAGATAATTTTACGTTTTTCTTTTAAATCTTCATCTAATAATGGTTCAATAGCATGATACTCAGGTTTCTCCATATCTTTTGTTTTTATAACATGTATAAAAACAGAACCCTTTGTTGTATAAATGATATTTGGAAATTCCTGATCTTTAACATCTCTTGGAACCTTACTATAAAAAGTTGGTCTATCCATCTTTTTTTCGATTTCATCTAAATATTTTTTTAGATGAGGATTATCTTTTATTAATTTTTCAACTTCAGTATCTTTTATTTGTGTCATTTTCTCCCCTTAGAAAGCAACTCCACTTGTCTCAATAGTCAGTCCTACACCAGGTCTAACTGAAAAGGTTGTCAAAGGCTCATATTTACTAGTTGCACCATTAAATTTCTCAATGTATATATTATGAACAATACCGATTCCAGGCATAGATTCTCGAGTAATTTTAAAATGAATATCACAATACATCTGAAAGGAGCTATGAATCTGAGACGACCAATCATTTGGATTTGCAGTAACAATAATTATTTTTCCTGAACCCTTTAATCGATTAAAAAAAGTTGTAAGCTCAACTAAATTATTTTCATTTAAACTCTCATTTAAAAGTGTTGATAATGAATCGATAAAAATTATCTCAGGATCAAATAATTTCTTACAGGTTGTTAATCCTTCCAAAAACGTATTTTTAGGTTTAGTTTCAGCAAGCATAACCTCAGTTGATATAAAAAAAAGTTTACCTCCCATTATATATTTTCTTATATCATAGCCAACTGAAGCAGTCTGTCGTAAAAATGTTTTAATTGTATACTGTGTAGAAACATATGAACAGGTTGAACCATTTTTTAAAAATGCATAACAAAATCTCTGACAAAAAATACTCTTCCCAGTTCCCTCTTTCCCCTCCATAAATACAAAAGTTCCATCTGGAATACCCTTTCCAAATCTTTGAGCAAAACCATCATTTTCTCCTTTTCGCTCTAATATTAAAGAACTGGTAGGCATATTTTTTGATCCCATCCATTTTTTTAAATTGTAAATGTAAATTCATCAACAATATCTTGAGGACCAACAACTCTAAGGGTTTGATCACCGGTAGATATTTCATTGCTATCAATATACAAAGTTGTATAATCTTCTTTTTGAATTGAGCTATCTGAAAAATTAAAATTATCTTTTTCAACCACTTCTCCATCAATAAATATTGTAAACGTATCATTAGTTGTAGGTATTTTTCGTTCACCAATATTTTTAAGATAAAATAAATAATCTGATCCCTCTTTTGGGATGTTATCTGGATCGTTGATAATTTTGAATTCAATATCTAGATTTTCTTCCACTCTTTCTCCTCTATTTTGAAAGCTGTTTGTGACTCCTTGTATTACTCCAATAATTACTCCTGATACAGCTCCAGCTACTACTACCGATGCAATAAAGAATACTACATGTGTTCCTGTTAGACTAAATCCCATTTTATATCACATTTATTATGGTAAAGTAAAATCATAATAATTTGAAATTCCATTATTTGTAATCACTTTTAATCTTCGATTACCAATTCCTTGAAGATTAGATACATTGAAATATACTTCTTTTTCGGGATAAAGATATGTTTTTGAACATGAAAATGGTTTATCTGTTCCATTGACTAAAATATTAAAATATATTGTTTTTAATGTAACACTCCCAGTGTTTTCTACCGTTATATTAATATCATAATTTGATCCATTTACCTCTGATGTTATACCAGTGATATTGATATCGGTTTGAACTTGTTCAATTGATCTATCTCTCATATTATCAAAGGCGTTATGTACATCATTTACTGTTGGAATTGTAGTGCTTACAATTATTTCTATAGCCATTACTATAGATAAACCAATAATTGCTGCAGCAGCTATTAATGAGAATCCCATATGTACCTCCAACTAGTGAGTGATATTATTGTAGTCCCCTCTAATGATTAAAATATAATATTACAAAAGAGGTAAATAATATTTTTGTTTTGAAATAGGCGTATTTAACATAATTGGAAATAAAAAATATTGCATTTTCTATTACTGATTAATATGGACTAAAAAAAGATTATTTGACTTAACTTGATAAAGATGAATAGATAATAACAGTAGAAAAATATGTAAGATCCATTTATATATGGATATCTGAAGTATTTTTTCCCTTATTAATTTTAATTGTATAAAAATCAGATTAAAAGTTAACATTAAATAGGATATTTAGATTTTATAGAGAATTATATTCAATAAAGTAAGATATATATATTAAAAATTTATATACTTATGTGATGCACTCATAGGGTGGGATTATAATCCGAGGCTTATCTCTAAAAACAATTACTTTAATTATTATTTTGCTTATGCCATTAACACTTTCAGTTATTTCATTATCAAAACCAATTTCAATAAAAGATATCTATTGTAAAGATCATTCCGAATATTCCTTTCTTGTTGCAGGTGATTTTAGTTATTTTAATGTAACATTGAATGTTGACGCTGAGAAAATCTGTATAATTGCTTACCATGGAAAATTTAGTCCTAATAATGAGGATCGTTATATTGGAAATTTTTATAGATGGGAATATAATAAAGGCATTTGGAAGGATAATAGTGGTCACGATTCATTATATATAAAACCTTACATGTGTATAAAAAATAATTATACATATTCGTTCTATATCAAAATTGATAATCGAGCAAAACCTGGACGTTGGACTGTTAATATTCTTATTGATGATGAAGAAGTAGAACAATCGACTAAATCCTTTGTGGTTATAGCCCAGTTTAACTTCTTTTTATCAGCTTTAATTGGAGTCTTTGAGCCTAGTAATAATGATAAAAAATCAATTGATGACATAGAATTAATTTGTTCTGAAAGAAAAAAAATAATGATTGAATCAAAGGAAAATATTAATGATCTTGTTGACGAAGTTTTGAGGAAACATGCTACTTCTGATCAAGAGATTAATAGTGAAGAAATTAATATCATAAGTTTTTCAGATGAAAAGCCACATATTGAAGATGAATTAATTAAATCAAATATTTCGACTTACCATAAAAGTAGGTTGAAAATTGAGAAAACAAAGGCGTTAAGTTTTTTATTTTTTAGTAAAAAATGGGGTGAAGGTAATGATTATAGCTCTAATATATCCGGCGGTTATAGAAGATTTTTGACAATAATGTTGGCAATTATTTTGTTATCTATTGCTTTTATTCCTATCATCAATACCCAAGACAATATATCCTCCTCTCATCCGATTATTTCTTCATTCAATATTTTCCCAGATAAAGTTAATTTAAATGATTCTCTTTTGTTGAATGTTTCTGTTTCAAATTCTATTGGTATCGAATCTGTTATTGCCGATATTGGTGGAATAGAAACGATTAACTTGACTTTTATCGATGGAACTATTGTTAATGATACAATTTATTCTGGTCTTTGGCAGAGTACATGGTTAGTTCAAAATATTAACCCTGGAGATCATATTATTAAGATTTTTGCTTTTAATTACCAGAATAAAAGTGTTTCTCAACAGGGTATTTTTACGGTTTTACCTACTGATGATGTAAATATTTATATAAATAGCTCTTTAGGATATGAATTTAATGAATTTACTAATATAACTCAGATTGAGCAACAAAACGCTACGATTCCAAATAAAAATGAAACTAACCAAAGAAAAATGTTAAATAAAACAGCCACTCAAGATATCATTAATAGTTCCTTAGAGCCTGAATTTAATGAATCAAGTAATATAAACCGAGAAGGAGAACATAACAATACGATACAAATCAACAATGACACTATTCAAATTGAACTATCAGATAATACTAATAATTCTATTGATAATTCAACTCTTTCTGAGTTGTATTCTTCTAAATTAAATAAAGAATTATCAACTATTATTGCAACAGATAATCTCGTATATATAAATCAAACAAATTCTAATATTAGTAATGAAAGCGCTGTCTTCATTGTAGATAAAAGGCATGAGGAATTATCTGTTCTTCCTGGTACAAGGTTTTGCGTGGAACGAACAATCAATGGCCCTCATGGTACAAATGTAGTTTTTGTTCCTATGTTTTCTGATGCTTTGACTTTAGAGACAATAGAGATTGTTGAAGATACAACTGAAAATTTAGAAAAAAATTCTTACTTCACACATATCAGTAATTCTTATTTTTTTGATGAACGTGAAGCAAGATCTAAAAGGATGCAAGAAATAGAACAATTAAGAGAAAAATTGCCTGCTGAGATAAAAGCATTAAACAAGATTGCTTATACTGATCAAGTTGAATTACAAAGTCCCAGAACTATAAGACTGTGGTTTCGTGCGCCATCCTGGGATGAATTGCAAAACGGGATTAATCCATCTTCTGGAGAGATAAGCTATCTTGTTTTTTCAGAGGATGACAATATTAATTTTGATTTTGAAGGCAGCACATGGTGGAATTCAAACTGGAATTACAGGAAACTCATTACTGTAAATTCTTCTCAGGTTGAGAATGATCTAACAAACTTCCCAATTTTAGTAAGCGTCTCAGATATAGATCTAGCTAGTAAAGCTCAAGATGATGGTGATGATATAGCATTTGTTCTAGATAGTGATAATACAAGACTAAACCATGAAATTGAGAATTTTAATGATACAACTGGAGAACTTATTGCTTGGGTTAATGTCACAAGTTTAAGTTCTTCTGTTGATACCTTAATTTGGATGTATTATAACAATAGTGATTGTAGTAGCCAGGAAAATATATCAGGAACCTGGGATTCAAATTATGTTGGTGTTTGGCATTTTAACAATGATTCACTAGATGATTCAACGTCTTATGGATATGATGGTGTCAATTCTGGCACTTCTTATAATTCCAGCTGCAAGATAGCTGGTGGTCGAGAGTATAATGGGGATGAGTGGATAAATATTAACAATTTTTATACAATATCTACAAGCTTAACTGCAGAAACTTGGATGTATAGAGATCCAAGCGATAGTCAAAATTTTATTAGATTTTTTACCGAAGGAACAGAATGGAATGACAACGATTGGTGTTTATATTGGAGAATTGGAGCATCAAATGTAAGATTTGTTATTAATGGCTATGACTATTCGACAGGTGGTTCATTTGCTTTTTCTGGCGAATGGTTCCATACTGCCATTACATACGACACAGGTGATGCATATTTATATAAAAACGGGGCATTGGAAGCTGATTGGTCAGGAAACTACGGCGCTTCAATTAATAATGTTTATGATACATTAACTATTGGGAATCAAAATGGTGGTGGCAGAGACTGGATTGGAAGAATGGATGAAGTACGTATTTCAAATATCAGAAGGTCAGTAGCCTGGATAGGAACCACTTATAATACCACAAATTTTCCAGATACATTTCTTAGTTTTGATACAGAACAAAATGTTACTAATACATCAGTAGATCCGATTTCTCCATATAATATAACATATTCACCACTACCTATTACAGCAACAGGAGCTACTGGTTTAGATAATGTAACTTTGTGGTATAGATTTTCTAATGATAATAGTAGTTGGGACAACTGGGTTGAAGATATAATTGACACAATTTCACCTTGGGAATGGAGCTTTAACTTTCCAAACGGAACTGGATACTATGAATTTTATAGTATAGGAAAAAAATCTGTTTTTCCTGATGAACCTGCACCAAGTAATGCAGATACGGCTTGTTATGTTAATACAAGTATGAATACTCTACCGACGATAACAATCATTAATCCTGCCCCTAATGGTACATCAGATGCAAATAGACAGCCAAAGTGTCAGATTTGGGCGAATGATAGTGATGGCGATACACTTACCGTTTACTGGTATGAAAATACTACAGGTCCGTGGATTCTACAGCAAACAAACAATAGTGTATCTGCAAATTCTATTGTCTATTGGACCTATACACAAGCAAACAATTATGGTACCATTTACTGGTGGAAAGTCGCAGTTAATGATAGTCAAGACAATACCACCGCCATTTATTATTTTACAACTGAAACGATAGAAACTTCTATTGATAAAATTACTCCTTATATTGTAACCTCTTCCATATTGAATATTTCTGCTACTGGTCCTTCTGATATGGATAATATTACCTTATATTATCGATGGAGTGAGCATAATTTTACAGAATGGGATGCCTTAACTTATGATGATTTTGAAGGAGTAGGTTTTGAATGGGGTAATTTTACTGATGGTGGTGTTGATTGTTTGGAGTATACTGGTGGGACTTTTGCTCATCAGGGAAGTAATGCAGCAAATATTCAGGATAATAGTGGTGTTGCTTCATCGTTTTATCATACAAGTGGTATTGATGTAGATTCTCCTGGTTATGAATATATTAAAGTTGATTTTTGGTTTAGAGGAGAGGGTATGGAAGCTGGTGAAGATTTTTGGGTACAATACTTTAATGGCACTAGTTGGAACACAGTAGCAACATTTGTAGCTGATACAGATTTTGTGAATGGTCAATTTTATCATGAAATAGTTTGGATTAACGAATCAGATTATACATTTCCATCAAATATGCAAATTAGATTTCAATGTGATGCATCTTCTGATCTTGATGATATTTACATAGATGAGATATATGTTAATGCTACAACTGCCGTAGGTGCTAGTACAGATTGGGCTATATGGCCTGATAGCACTAACCCAGATGATGTTTATCCATGGAATTGGAGTTTTGACTTTTCTAATGGAATTGGTTATTACGAATTTTATAGTATAGGTAATAAAAGTGGATCACCAGATGAAATTTCACCATCAACCGCTGATGCAATATGCTATTACAATCCTAATCCTGCACCTACTATACAAGTTATCAATCCGGTTAATCGTGCTACTAACGTGAGTTTACAACCTATATGTCAAATAAGAGCAAATGATGGCAATGGAGACCTGTTAACTGTCTATTGGTATGAATATACAACTGACTCATGGGTACTGAGACAGACCAACGATAGTGTACCAGCAAATTCAACAGTCAATTGGACTTATAACCAAGCAGATGCAAACGGTATTACATACTGGTGGAAAGTCGCGGTCAATGATAGTGTTAGTAATACGTCTGCTATTTATTATTTTATTACAGAGTATTTAAACAGTTCAGTTGATACAATTTCTCCATATATTCAAACTTATTCACCTTTGAATATTTCTGCTACAGGGAACTCTGATTTAAGTAATATTACATTGTACTATCGTTGGAGTGAAAATAATTTTTCTTGGACTACTTTGACTTATGATGATTTTGAGGCTGCAGGTTTTGAATGGGGTAATTTTACTGATGGTGGTGTTGATTGTTTGGAGTATACTGATGGGACTTTTGCTCATCAGGGAAGTAATGCAGCGAATATTCAGGATATCAACGGTGTTGCTTCATCGTTTTATCATACAAGTGGTATTGATGTAGATTCTCCTGGTTATGAATATATTAAAGTTGATTTTTGGTTTAGAGGAGAGGGTATGGAAGCTGGTGAAGATTTTTGGGTACGATACTTTAATGGCACTAATTGGAATACAGTAGCAACATTTGTAGCTGGTACGGATTTTGTGAATGGTCAATTTTATCATGAAATAGTGTGGATAAACGAATCAGATTATACATTTCCATCAAATATGCACATTAGATTTCAATGTGATGCATCTTCTGATGCTGATGATATTTACATAGATGAGATATATGTCAACGCTACAACTATTCTAGGAAATTACACTGAGTGGAAAATTTGGAATAATGATAGTAATCCAGATGAAACGTATCCATGGGATTGGGATTTTGATTTCCCATATAGCACAGGATACTATGAATTTTATAGCATTGCAAAAAAATCTGGGTCAGCTGATGAATTTCCTCCAGCCATTGCTGATACAAAATGTTATTATTATTCTGGTTTTGCCCCTATCATCAATAATTATGATTTAATGAATATTACTGGTTCAAAGCTAAATAACGTAACTGGTTGTCTTGATGTAAATGCTGAATATTACTTCAACATAAATATTACAGAACCAAATGGTTGGTATGAAATCAATTATATAAACATAACAGCATGGTATGATGATGGTGATGATAACACAACTTATAATCAAACCCAAGGCGGTAACTTCAATATGTTTTTACAGTATGAAAATATAACAGGAATTGCGAACTTTACTATGTTGTGGCCTGATGATGAAGTACAACTTATTCTCATTAATTGTACTGAAACTATTATTGATAGCACCACTCGACTTATAAATATAAGCTTTAAACCTTTAAGCCAAGTACGCTGGGCGAGTAGTAACAACACTTGGAATTCTACCGGAGATGCTTACAATGATCCATATTCATGGAATTTTAATATAACCGTTGTAGATTCAACAAATAGAGAAACTTGGAAAATTAACGAATATGGTATATATAAATATACTTTGCACTATCTAAATCAGGACTGGGTAGATGTTTATGCAGCACCTGGATTTAGCGATACTTCCAGTGTCGTTACAATTACTTATTCTTCAAACTATAACTTTAACATGTCCATATATTTTGAAGAGAATCTTTATAATTCAACTTGGGACGAAACTATTTTTATCGCAAATAATGTAGATATACTTGCAGGAATAGATCCTAATGATGATATTACAACAGATATAACTTTTTCAGGGATTGGTGAAGCAAATGCTGTAGATATATTCAATGATTCTGGAATAATTCCTATTAATAATGTTAGTCAAACTGTTCTTGTGCAGTTTGACGTTTATATACCCATTGGTACACTTGGTGTAAAATATAAGGCCCGTGTAGCTACAAAAGTTGTTCAGGATTAAAAATCCGAGTTACTTTTTTTAAAATAAATAATAAATTTGTCAATAATTATATAAATTTTCAGATATTTAACTTTGTATTCAAGGATTATTCATCTAAGTATTTATGTGCATATTTATCTACATATCTACATGCAAACAAGTTATATAAGTAATCTAAAGGTTATTTCTCATTACACTATCTATATATTGCAAATCTAGTACTAGGATGAGGGATGTGACGAGATGGGAAAAAAAAAATTATTTTCAACTTTATTAGTGGTAATGATAATTTTTTCTTTAGTTACTAATGTTTTTTTATCTAGGCCTTTTATTTTGTTTACTAAGGCCAGTCCAGGAGATATAAGTGATAATTGGAATAATGCGACAACATTAAATGTAACTGTTCTGCAACTTCAACCAAGAATTAACTTTTATGATATTCAATTCAACCAATCAGGAACATGGGTATCGAGACTTAATCAACAGATAGATGTAAACAACAGTGCAGAATACAGATTTGTTGTCAATATTAGTAGTGATCAGGGTTGGGCAGATATAGAATATGTTAATATAACATCTTGGTACGATAATGGAAGTGAAGCGACAATATACAATCAAACAACTGGTGGAAATATTAATCTTTTCTTGCAGTATGAAAACACAACCGGAACTGCTAATTTCACTATGCATTGGCCTGATGAAGAAGTGACTTTTATATCTGGAAACTGCTCAGAAACTGATGAAACAGATACAGACGGTAGTCCAGGTAATACTGAGTGTAAAAACATAACATTTCCATTTGTTCCAAGCTATCAATTTAGGCATGCTCCAGGTGATGGTTCTTGGGAGGATGGTCCGGGTTATAATGATACTTGGTCTTGGAATTTTAATATTTCTGTTGAAGATGTGTCTGGTTATAAGTCTTATGACAATCCGATTATTGGTGAATCAACAGATGAGTTTGGGGTTTATAGTTATGCTGAGATAGCTAGTGTGGGTTGGCCTACTATTACTGGTAATCCTGGTACGACTGCTATTGCTGATAGTAATATAACTATTGTAACTCGGTCAAACGGTAATTATTCATTATCTGTTGATTTGGATCAACTTGATCATACTTCTAATCCTACTGCTAATATGGCTAATACTACGGTATCATTGAGAGGTGGTAATCTTACATCAGTTATTGCTTTCCCTGGAACTGGGCCACTGTATCTTTGGGGTACTAATGAACCATCCTATCAGCCTGCTGAAAATGATGATACTAGTAAATCCACTAGTGATGTAGAATATCGAATTGCTATTCCACTTGCCCAGATACCCGGGGATTATACTGCAACAATTTTTTATCATCTAAGAACAGAAACATAAAATAATTAATAGGATAAATCACCATTTCGGTTCTTTTTTACTAATTAAAAATAGATACAAAACTTTTATTAAGACTAAGTTGGATTCTATTTTGAAAGTTATAATGATGTACTAGATTATATAGCTGCAAGGTGTAATAGGATGGGAAAGCACAGATTATCTTCTATATTAGTTATAATAGCATTTATCTTTTCTATATTTACTAATGTTATCTTGTTCGGACCGTTTATTATATTTGGTAGGGCAAATCCAGGTGACATAAGTGAAAGTTGGGATAATTCTACTACATTAAATGTAACTGTTCTTCAACTTCAACCAAGAATTAATTGGTATGATATACAATATAATCAATCTGGTACTTGGGTATCTGTATTAAATTCTCAAATTGACGTAAATAATAGTGCAGAATACAGATTTTGTGTAAATGTGAGTAGTGATCAGGGCTGGGTAGATATTGAATATATTAATATTACTGCTTGGTATGACAATGGAAGTGAAGCGACAATATACAATCAAACAACTGGTGGAAATATTAATCTTTTCTTACAGTATGAAAACACAACTGGAACTGCTAATTTTACCATGCACTGGCCTGATAATGAAGTTACTAAAGGAGAATGGTCTGAAACAAATGCAACAGATACTGATGGAAGTCCTGGTAATACCGAATGCCATAATCTAACTTTCTCATTTATTCCAAATTATCAATTTAGGCATGCTCCAGGTGATGGTTCTTGGGAGGATGGTCCAGGTTATAATGATACTTGGTCTTGGAACTTTAATATTACAATTGAAGATGTGTCTGGTTATAAGTCTTATGACAATCCGATT
>JABAOF010001583.1_pt4 | contig 58878 bp, 57 predicted proteins | sample 7062171 | NCBI WGS metagenome assembly JABAOF01 (sample SAMN14538628, study PRJNA623070) | marine sediment metagenome | biome: marine biome [ENVO:00000428]; feature: marine pelagic biome [ENVO:01000023]; material: deep marine sediment [ENVO:00002113] | place: India: Gulf of Khambhat ... | reverse complement strand
ACCGCATCGGTGTGGGGCCCCAGCTCCAGGATGTTTTCGTCTGACAGATAGTAATGGTAGTTCAGCAACATGGGATGGCGGAGGTAGTGGATTGCCCGGGTTTGAAGGCCCGCCGGAGGAAGCTTCGAGAGGATCGATGGCTTCGGGCCCTCATCCTTGATACCGGAAGCGACGGCTGCGGCCAGCTCGAGCAGGGCCTTTTTCACGGCGGGAGTCTCCTCTTCCGCGTAGATGGATAGAAAGAACCTGCCCTTCCAGAAGCTCAGCCACCCCGGGCGGTAAAGTGCCCCCTGTCCCAGCTCAAGGGGATCTCCATCTTGGTCATGGGTGAACACGCCGAAGGCATTTTCGGAAGATCCCATGTCGAAGATGTCCAGCACGATGGCGGGCCCTTCCTCGGCGGCGAAGCGGCGGGAGAGGCAGCTTCGCATATCATATGCTATGTAGACTTCACCGGCGCCGTCGATATAGTCGAAGATGGTTTCCGGGTCAAAGATCCTGTCTCCCGGCTCGGCGGTCCACTGTCCCACCCGGTCGGGCAGGATGCCGGTCAACACCTTGGCAGGGTTTGCGAGACTTTTCCGTGTCATCAGGAGCGCCAGACTTCCCGCGGTAAAGAGCAGGAGGAAGATGATCAGTTTTTCTTTCATAGGGTCGTTCGGGATCATGGAGCGTTTATCCCCGATACAGGTATTATCGACCAACCGGCGGTTTTGATCAAGAAAACAGAGGTCAGCCGGATAACGGGGGTACAAGATTTCAAGGGATAGAGGAAACAAGAGGTGGCTAATGGTAATGCGGAATTCGGAATGCGGAATGAAAACAGTTTGCCGTTTCCAGTTTACGGTTTCCGGTTGAACGAGAAACCAGAAACGAGAAACTGAATTGAGGTTCGAGGACAGGGTTCGAGGGGAATAACGGTAATGCGGAATTCGGAATACGGAATGAAAACCCGGAACACCAGAAGGTCACGACAACAGAGAGGAGAAAGGAGAGAGTAGATAGGGGAGAGTGGTTGTTATACGACTTTCTCCTCCCAACCCTCGACTGGCGACTCTCGGTCTTTCTGCCTGACGGTAATGTAGATTGCAGAGTGAAGAGTGCAGAATTAAAACCGTTTGAGGGCAGGGTCCGAGGGGTCAAGTGATAATAACGGTAATGCGGAATGCGGAGTAAAAACAGTTCAGCGTTTGGAGTTTCGAGTTCAGAGTTAAAAATCTGGGAAGGGACGGGCACCGTATGGTCAGAAGTCGGGGGCCCCGGTGGCCGGAAGCTCGTGTAGCGCAGCTTGAAACGGCTAAAGGTTTGACTAATCAATCTCCATTCAGCAGAATTGTAGTATGGCATTCATGCAAACCCCGTGATGGAGGGAAGGTGATGGGTGTCATCACAGTTTCACGGCAATACGGGACCGGTGGGGAAGAGGTAGCGCAGAGGGTCGCGGATAAAATCGGGTACAGCATGGTAGGCCAGGAAAAGATAGAGAGCAAACTCGTTCAAATTGCCGATGAGGGAACGGCAGAAAGGGTAGTCGCAGAGAAATCTCCCCGTATCATTGATAGGCTGACCGGGGATGTAAGGGTTACCCGGAGCCTGCTCATGGAGTCGATCCTCTCCTTTGCTATGGGAGGATCGGTAATGCTGCTTGGCCGGGGTTCCTTCGACATCCTCAGAGACGTCAGCGGCGTTCTCCACGTGCTCTTCACCGATTCCCCGGAAAAACGGGAGTCTCACACAGTTCGAGCGGAGGGCCTGACGCTGACCGATGCCCGGGAGAAGATCAGGAAGATCGACAGGGAGAGGGCGGGATTTTTAAAGTACTATTTCGACAGGGAGTGGCCCGACCCCGCGTTTTTCCACCTGTCGATAACCCCGCTCACCACGGGATTGGAAAGGAGCACGGAGCTTGTCTTGCGGCTGGCTGAAATGATGGACCTCGGGCCATCATTCGAGGGGGAGGGGAGAAATATCGTCGGGCAGAGACACCTTCTTGCCGCGATAAAGAACAGGGTCGTGCTGCACGCCGGCCTTGAGATTGACCTGTTTTCCCTCGAGTTGATGGAAGGCAACAGGATCGGCATGAAATTTTCCCGTGCCCTCGGCGTGAAGGTCTCCCCCGTACCCTCTGATTTGCGGGATAAAGCGATAAAAGTTGCGGGCGACTTCGCGGAAGGTTACACTGTAGTTCAGGCATAGCAGGGATCTCCCCGGATCCCTCCGTGTCGTGAAGGATGTCTGACCACGCACGACTTACCGCAAGCCAAAATAAGGTAGCGTAACGAATCGGGAGAAAGGATGACCCCGGGAAAGAGAGAAAGTAATTCTGCATGGATCCTCGATCGAAAAACCCCATAATCTTCCGTTCCCTTTGCCCGGATTCGCCCTTCTGGAACGTTTCTTTCTCGGGCGCCGTCGACGAGTTCGCGGGATACGAGCTCGATGAGGTGGGCGCCGTGATCGACAGGGTTCTCGGGGCTACCCGGGATGGGCTTTTTGCTGCGGGGTTCATCTCCTACGAAGCATCCCCCGCCTTCGACCCGGCCATGCCGGTAAAGGAATCGCACGGGTTTCCGAAGATCTGGTTCAGGACCTTCGAGACGATGGTCCCCGGGGCGGCGCCACACAACGGGGAGGGAAGCTTCTTCATTTCGAAGTTCCACCCCGAGGTGCCGGCCGGTCAGTACATGAAAAAGGTGAGTAGAATCAGGGAGTATCTCCGGCAGGGCGAGGCATACCAGGTCAATTTCACCTACCGGCTCCTTGCAAGGTTCGCCGGTTGCGAGATGTCTCTCTTCAACCGGCTCCTGTGCGCGGAGAGCCCCCCCTACGCGGCATACATCGACTGCGGAAGGTACCAGATCCTGTCTTTTTCCCCGGAGCTGTTCTTTCACCGCGTCGGCGCATCGATCAGGACGAGGCCGATGAAGGGGACCATGCCCCGGGACGAGGACGAGCAGAGGGACAGGAAAAACTTCGATGCGCTGAAAAACTCCCCCAAGGAGATCAGCGAGAACCTGATGATCGTCGATCTTTTGAGAAACGACCTGGGGAGGATATCCATGGCTGGAAGCGTGGCGGCCCCATCCCTTTTCACCGTTGAAAAGTACCGGACCGTCTACCAGATGACGTCGGAGATCAGGTCGACGCTGCGTGAAGATATCTGCCTGAATGGCGTGCTGGGTTCCCTCTTTCCCTGCGGCTCTGTCACCGGGGCCCCGAAGATCAGAAGCATGGAGATAATCAAAGAGCTGGAGACGTCCCCCCGCAATATCTATACGGGCTCCATCGGATATCTGACGCCCGGCGGGGAGGCGGCTTTCAACGTGGCGATCAGGACGGCCGTCATAGACAGGGAGAAAAAAACGCTGCGGTATGGGACCGGGGGGGGGATCGTCTACGACTCCACGCCGGAAGACGAGTACGAGGAGAGCAGGACGAAATCTATCTTCATCAGGAGCGTGGGTCCGGCGTTCAAGCTGATCGAGACCATCCTCTACGAGCGTAAGGGGGGCTTCTTCCTCCTTTCCGAGCACCTGGCCAGGCTCGAGAGGTCGGCAGAGTATTTCGGCTTTCCCTGCGACAGGTCAGAGATCCTCGAGAAGATGGACCGGGCGGTAAAACGTGAAGGATTGCCCCGGCTGAAGGTTCGGGTCCTGCTCGGCCCGGATGGAGAAACGGAGGTGAAGGGGACCGGACTGCCGCCCTCGGATCGCGTGACGACACGGAGGCTGAAGGTCTACCGGGAGCCCGTAGACAAGGATGATGAGTTCCGCTACCACAAGACGACGGTGAGGGGCCTGTTCGAAAGAGCCCTGAGGGACCACCCGGAGGTGGACGACCTGATCTTTCTCAACGGGGAGGGAGAGGTGACGGAGACCTCGATCGCCAACATCGTCGCCCTGAAGGATGGCAGGTACCTTACTCCCCCTGTCAGCTCGGGTCTTCTCCCCGGAACGTTCAGGGAGAAGCTCCTTCGAGAGGGCGTTATCGAGGAGAGGGTGCTCACGCCGGGAGACCTTGCGAGGGCCGACAGGATCTACCTGGTCAATTCGGTGAAAAAGTGGGAGTGCGCGGAAATCGTGGGCGAAACGGGGAATCACAATTTACCGTTGACGGGGATTTCTTTTCAAAATAACTTCATGGGTAAAATTCCGTCATCCACAGGAGAGGAGGGAAGCCGTGAAAGAGGAAAAGATACTCACGCAAAAGGTCGAGGCGATACGGGTCGAGTCATCCAAGCCCATAGCAAAGCTTCTTTCAGAGATGGCCGCCACCGGTTTCCAGGGAAGAAAACTGGCTGAGGTCTGTGAAGTATACGGCGACATGATCCTGGACAGGGACGTGACGATTTTGCTCGGCTACAGCGGCTCCCTCTCGGTGGCCGGGCAGTGGACGATCATCAACTGGCTCATGGAGAAAGGCTACGTCGATATCCTCGTCCCCACGGGGGCGAACATCTCCGAGGATATCGTCGAGGCCATGGGGTTCAGCTACTACAGGGGAGACCGGTCCGTTGACGATGAGACCCTCTTTGACCTGGGCCTCAACAGGTATTACGACGTGTACGGAAAGGAGAAAGACTACCTCGAGATGACCGAGATGATCGCCGACTTCTATATGGGCCTCGAGGAAAACTACCCCTACTCCTCGAGAGAACTGCTCTACCATTTCGGGAAGTGGCTGAAAAAAAAGCGGATAAAGAGCATCGTCACCGTTGCCGCCGACCATGGGGTCCCCATATTTTGCCCTGCCATAGTCGACAGCCCTTACGGTGATGGCGCCCTGATTGCGAAAAGCAAGGGATTTAACCTCGTAATCGACGCCGTGAAGGACTACACGGAGTTCATGAGCCTGGCAAAAAATGTCAAAGAGACGGGCGTGATCTATATCGGGGGAGGGGTTCCCAAGGATTTTATCCAGCTCTTTGCCGTTACCGCAGACCTGCTCTATCCCGACCGGAAAATACCGGGAAGGGAGCGGGCGGAGAGCAGGAAGGGGACGGACGAGACATATTATCCCCACAAGTACGCGATCCAGGTAACCACCGATTCCCCCCAGTGGGGGGGGCTTTCGGGATGCTCCTTCGAGGAGGCGATCTCGTGGGGCAAGGAGACCTCGAGGGGAAGGTTCGCGCAGTGCTTCTGCGATGCCACGATAGCCCTTCCGATCATAACCCACGCCCTGGCGGAAAGAATCGCGGGGCCGCGGAAGAGGAAAAACCTGATCTCGCTGCTCTGAATCACCCGGTCAGTTCCTTATCCATCGACAGGGTGGTCATGCTCTCCTCATCGTTCAGCGGGTAGATCATCTCCCTTGTCACGTGGTACCCGTGGGTTTCGTAAAACCTTCGCGAGTTCACGGATGCAAAGAGTGTGAGGTGGCGGATACCCTGTCTTGCAGCCTCGGTTTCAACCCGCGCAAGAAGCTTCGATCCGATCCCCCTGTTCTGATGATCCGGGTGAACGTACAGGGCGCTCACCTCGTTTTTTTCCGTGGAAGAGAAGCCGACAACCGTTCCTGCCACCTCGGCGACGAACCAGGTCATCGACGGGGTACCTATCTCTTGCCGGACAGTTTCCGGCGTCAGGGCTTTGGACCATGCATCGATGGTGTTTTGGGCATAGTGTTGGTCAGACAGGGCGAGAATTGCGGCACGGTGGACGCGGCAAATGTCTTCCCTGTCCTCCGGTATCGCAAGGCGAATGCGTATCTCCGTCATGGCCCCGGCCCCCGGCAGGCGAGTTCAGTCCGCATGTTTGCGGTGAAAGCCCCTGCGCATAGGCGCCTCTTCCTGCAAGGCCCAAAGCGTTTGGTTTATTTAATATAGTAGAAATAGTATATCAAATGAAAACATTTGTGGGCCCCGGTATATTTTCCCCGACATGTGCCGTCCTGGGCGGGTGAATTTTCTTATCCCTTACCTGTAGGAAGGGTGAAGGTGAAGGTCGTTCCCGAGCCTTCCGGGCTCGAGACGGCGATGGTGCTTCCGTGGAGCTCGACGATCCGCTTCGTGATGGCAAGACCGAGGCCTGCACGGTCCGGGTCCTTTCCCTCGTCCCGTTTTGGGCGGTAAAACCGGTCGAAGATGAAGGGCAGGTCTTCCGGGGCTATCCCCGGCCCCTCGTCTTTCACGGCCACGCTGACCGTCGAACCGGCTGGTGAGAGGGTCAGCGTCACGGTACCGTTTTCGCCCGTGTAGCGAATTGCGTTCTCAACCAGGTTCTGGATTGCCCGCTCCACCAGTCCCACGTCGGCGTGGACGGGGGGAAGGTCTTCCGGAAAGCCCGCTTCAAGCGCTACCCCCCTTCGTTCGGCGATGATCCTTAATTTCAGCACCATGTCCTGCACCAGTTCGCCCAGGTGGAAGGGCTCGAAGGAGACCGCAGCATCCCCCGCCTCCAGCTTGGCCAGCTCGAAGAGCTCGGAAACCAGGTTGCCCAGCCTGTCGGTTTGTTTCAGGGCCGTCTCCAGGTAGTTTTTTCGCTCCCTGTCCGTTATCTCCCCCTCTTTCATGAGCACCGTCTCGATGTACCCCCGAAGAGAGGAGAGGGGGGTCCTCAAGTCGTGAGAGATGCCGCCGAGCATCTCCCGCCGCAGGGAGTCGACCCTGCGGATCTCGCTCACCTGGGAGATGATGCGGGCAGACATCTCCCGGAACACGTTCCGAACGCGGTCGATCTCGTCTTCAGGTCCGGGAAGGGGCAATTGCTGCGCTTGGGCGGGTTCGCTGAAGTCGCTATCCCTGAATCCCTCAATCTCCCGGGTGAGGTGCCGGAGCCTGCGGGTGAAAAGGTGAAAGAGGAACAGGCCCGCCGCGAGGGCGAAAAGGAGCCCGGCGACGAGGATTCCGCTGCTCAGGCGGAGTATGTAGCTTTTCTTGAGCATGTCCATCACGGTGTCCTGCTCCTCCCCCCCGAGGATAACGTAGAGGTACCCCTCGGTGGCGCCGCTTGCCGGAACGGTCGCCGCAGAGAAGACCTTTTTGCCGCCCGGGTCCCGGGGATCGTCCCCCATGATCGGGAGCGTTCCCGACCCTTGCAGGAATCGCTCGATGGGGGCGAGGGAAATGGCCTTTCTCTTCACCTTGCCCGGAGGAGCGGCGTAAGAGAGGATGTTCCCTTCCCTGTCGAGGAGGTAGAGCTCGATGGCGGGATTTATCTCCATGAACGCCTGGAAGCTTTCCTTGAGCGCTTCCTCGTTTGCCTTTCCGTCCTTTAAGAACAAGGCCCGGGAAACCAGGTAGCGTGCAAGGGGGGCGTTCAGGCGCTGGTCGGCCTCCCTGATGAACGCACGGGTCGTTGCGATGGTCAAAAAAAGGTGGAACAGGCCGGTGAAGAGAAAGAGGCCGAGCAGGAGCAGGGCCAATTTGCCATAGAGCGTCCTGACCATCTCCCTACCCATTTTCGTCGCGGAACTTGTACCCCACGCCCCATACGGTGAGGATGTATTCCGGCCGGGAGGGGTCTGCTTCGACCTTTCCCCTGAGCCGGTTTATGTGGGAGTTCACCGTGTGCTCGTACCCCTCGTGGCCGTACCCCCAGACCGTGTCGAGCAGTTGAGAGCGGGTGTAGACACGCCCGGGGGTGCGGGCGAAGTAAAGGAGAAGGTCGAACTCCTTGGCCGTGAGGGTGAGCTTCTCTTTGTTCCGAGTTACCTCCCGCTTTCCCGTATCTATCACCAGCCCGCCCCGGGTTATGACATCTTCCGCCGGCACCGGCTCCCTCGATTTCATGGCCTCCATGCGCCGGAAAAGGGCTTTCACGCGGGCCTGGAGCTCCCGGATGCTGAAGGGCTTGGTCAGGTAGTCGTCGGCCCCCAGCTCCAGTCCCAGGACCCGGTCGAGCTCGGACGACTTCGCGGTGAGCATCAGGATGGGGGTGTAGTCCCTCTTCTCCCGGAGATTTCTGCACAGCTCGATACCGTCTATGCCGGGGAGCATGATATCGAGGACGATCAGGTCGTAGGCGCCCGTTGCCGCCTTTTCGAGTCCCTCCCGGCCGTCGTGCGCCACCGACACGTCACACCCGATGTCTTCCAGGTGGACCGTGAGGAGCCTGGCAATGTCCCGGTCGTCTTCTATGACCAGAACCCTTCGACCCATCTCTGTTTGCCCCCCCCTTTTCGCGATCCCTTTCGAGTATAGGTATATCAGATTTGCACGGGAATCATTACCGAATTCTCCCGCTCCCGGGAGCTTGAACGGTGCGCCGGAACCTGCGTTGCAGGATCAAACGGGCGGGGTCGAGCCCCTTTCCGATGAATCTTTTTGCCCTGAAGGCCATTCAAATATTTAACGTTGAGATCCCGCCCGTGCTACAAAAGGTCGGGGGCTATGAAGGTTTTGCACATGCGCCCGGGGGCACACCGGGATTCGGCTTTGGCCGGAAAGGAGGTTTCAGTATGAAACGAAGCGTTATCACCGGCGAAATGAAAGTGTGGGATGTGATACAGAACTACCCGCAGACCTATGCGGTGTTCCGTAAACATGGGTGCCCGGACATGAGAAGGGGGATCTTCTCGATCTCGGCACGCTTCATGAAGGTCCGGTGGGCTGCACAAATGCACAAAATCAGCTTGGAGGAACTCCTTCGCGATCTAAACGCGGTTGCAACCCCGGATCCGGAAAGAACCGGCGATAATGAAGCGGCGTAAGCCTGCCGGCTAAAAGAGAGGTGAACACCCGAATTGGAGAGGAAGGGACTGAGGGGCAGGAGAAAAAAATGCCGTTGACGCTCAATCCTCGGGTATGACGATGACAGCCTTGGTGGACGTGAGTATCCCGAGAAACTTCATGATTTTCATCTTCGTTATGTCCCACCGGTTGCAGAGTGTTATGTCGATTACCCCATTTTCCAAAAATTGCCGGTACTTATCGGGGTACAGGTGCATGACCTCGCGTTTCTCCAGGGGGATCCGTGAACGGAACCGGAACGCCCGTATCACACCGAGAAGGGGAAGCTTCAAACCCCAGTAGTATATTTTCTCTTCCACGGTTTTTGCCGCTCCCGTTTTTTGTGCGTGAATTAAAAATTGTTACTGTTATTTGATGAGGGCTACCGGGGTTCGGTTCAGCATTTTTCCTTTCCCGTTTTCGGCCTTGGACCGGGGCAGCCGTGAAAGGGACGGTCAGGTACGATAATTTGATTTGCCCGGGGAATGCGCACGGGGTATGTTGAATGGATAGGTATCACGCCGTCAAGGAGGGGGCATGGAGAAGGTCAGGGAGAAAATAAGGAATTATCTTGGATCCCATCCCTACCTGAACCTCGGTACCGTAACCCAGGAGGGAACGCCGGTCGTTCACACGCTTGGTTTCGTGTCAGAGGGGGCGACGGTCTATTTCATGACCGACAGAACGAGCCGAAAAGCTAAGAACATGATGACCAATCCGGCAGTGGCCTACACCGTCGACGAGGATGAGATGAGGCTGGGTGTGATCCAGGGCGTGCAGATGGAGGGAAACGCGAGCCTGGTCGACGACGAGGGGGAGATACAGAGGGTCTTCGGCCTCATGAGGGAGAAGTTCCCCCAGGTCGGTGAGATTCCGGAGAGCCCGAACTACGTGATCTTCAAGATCACGCCCCGGGTCGGATACTTTCTCGACAACACGGTATCCTTCGGTCACCGGGAAAGGGTCGAGTATTAGGGGGTCGAAAAAGATCGCGCGTGCCGGAATATCGTGACAGCGGGGAAAAGTGACCTCAACTATCAACACAGCGGTATGTATCGGCGGGGAGAAGAGAAATGGAAAACCTGTCTGAGAAAATCAAGCTCTGGTTCAAGAAAGATTTGCCCATCTTTCGGTATTTGACCGGGAAAGATGTGAAAACGTTTCCGCCATCGTTGTTTGAACAGGTAAATGTCTACAAGGGAGAGACGGTCTGCGTGGAGGGGAAAATCTGCGATTACGTGGCTCTGATCTTATCAGGAAAGATAGAGATTAAAAAAGATACCGATTTCGCAGGGAAACAGGTTGTGATCGGCATTTTGAGCGAAGGGTCCGTTGTGGGAGAGATGTGGCTTCTCGAGGACCATCCCGGTCCTGTGACCGCAGTTGCGGTGGAGGACTCGATCCTTTTGATGATGAGCAGGCAGAATTTCAACACGTTGATAGAGAATGATCCTGTCATGGGCGTGAAACTGCTCAAAGGGGTCCTCCTCAGCACGTCCATCCGGCTCAGGAAGGCATACGACCGGATGGCGGCCATATTCTGACCCACCGGAGCTTTTGTGCTCCTCGCTGCGTTCTCCTCAGGAGGACAGGCGGACCTCCCACACGTCACTCTCAATGGAAACGACCCTGATATCAACGTCGAGGAACTTTTTGATCACCTCGATGTTCGTCCGTGTGTGCAGGGTCGGTGCCAGGGTGAAAAACGACCCGCCTCCTGCCAGAGCCATCGGGACCAGCAGCTGGTCTGCCAGATAGGGGCCCACGGGAACGCCGGCTTCCAGGTAGCGTTGCATGGCCGCTACGGCATCTTTCGCGATCTTTTCGGCGGGGACTCCCTTCTCTCCGAAACCGGTGAACACTTCCGTTATTCCCTCTGAAGAGACCTCGAGGTTGAGGGTATTTCCCGGGCCGGGCGAGTTTTTGACGTTTACCACCTCCAGGCACTCTCTCCCCCAGCCGGCCATTTCTGCTACCACCTTTACCTCACGATGCCCGACGTGCTGGGGGATTTTCGATACGTAGGCCCTCGCTTTCCGCTTCAGGACCTTTCCCCTCTCGGTCAATTCGAGGGGAGAGAGCCTCCCGGAAGGCTCTATCGACGCGGTGAACTTCCCTCCCCCCGAGGGGAAGAAACCCGGACGGAAGAGGCGACAGGTCACCTTGGGCCCCATGCGCGCAAGGCAGGGAAGAAAAGCCTTGTCGAAAAAATCGAAGGTGGGTGCGAAGGGGTTGTGTGTTCCCCCCTCGAGGGTGAGCGTCGATGGTCCCCGTGCCGTCGCGAGGGCCACGAGAACGGTCTGAAGCACGAGGATGCTGCTGCCGGCCGATCCGACGGAAAACCGGTAGCTGCCGGGTGTGATCTCTCGGGGTTCGAAGGTAAGTTCGGAGCTTCCAAGCTTTGCGCCGGTCGTTTCCGATCGGCCGATTGCCGAGGCGGCCATGACGGCGCGCAGATGCTGGGTGAGCAGGCCGCTTTTCTTTCGGTTTGCCCGGATGTTGAAGATCCTGAAGGGACGGCCCGTTGAAAGCGAGAGCGCCAGGGAGGAGCGAAGCACCTGACCGCCTCCCTCGCCCATCGATCCGTCTATGGTGACCTCTGCTGTCATCGTGTCCTTTTGCAGCGGCCGAGGGCCAGGTGCGAGGGCAATGCAGCTCTTTCATGGCTTTGACGCTGTCCTTCGCCGCCAGGTTCAGGAACCGGGGACTCGTTGGCGTCGGTGCCTGCACTCACTTCATCCGGTCCTTTATGGGAGGGCCGAAGATCAGCCAGAGGTAATCCTCGCTCCTCCTCATGTAGAGCGTGTCCCTGCCGGCCATGTTCTCTCCGGCGAGCTGTCCCTGCTTGATGGCGCTGCGCCAGCCGAAGTTGATGCGTCTCTTTTTGGAGATCTTGTCGAATATCTCCGCGCAGTCCCCTGCCGCGTAAACGTCGGGGGCGCTTGTCCGCAGGTAGTCGTCCACGAGGACCCCCGTGTTGCAGTCAACGCCGCTTCCCTTGAGGAAGTCGACTGAGGGGAGCCGTTCCGTCGCCGCCACGATCATGGCGCACTGAACCGTCTCGCCGTCCGTCCCGCGCACCCCCACCCTGTTTTTTTCGAGCGCCTCGAGTTTGGTGATGTCCACGCCCTCCCTGATGGTGACGCCCCTGTTCCGCAGGTCGTCCATGAACCTTGATTCGAACTCCCCCGAGGTAATGGGGTAGCCGTGCCGGGGCAGGTCCGGTTTGAACCAGACCACCTCATGTCCCGCTGTCCGCATCGCCCTGCACGCCTCGATGGCCAGAAAGCCCGGGCCATACACAACGGCTCTGTCCGATTTTCTCGAGCGCTCCCTGATTCTCAGTGCATCGCGAAGGGTGTTGAGAGGAATTACCTGGCCGGGATGCCTCAAGAGGGGGGGTGGCAGGATCGGCATGCCTCCGGTGGCGATAAGGAGCCTGTCGTAGGGCTCATGGGAGCCGTCAGAGAAGGTGACGGACCGTTTCGCCGCATCGATACCTTTCGCCTCTTTCCCGAAACGAATCTCGATCTTTTCGCCGGCGAGGCCTTCACCGTGGGGGTCCGAGATGGAGGCGATATCGACCTCGCCTGATATGAGGCCCGGCAGGAGGGGCCTCATGTAGGGTGCGTCCGTCTCCCCCGTGGTGATGATGACCTCGGCATTTTTGTCCCTTTTCCGTATGGCCTTCGCGCCGGCGATCCCCGCCGGGCCGCTTCCGATAATCAAGTGCCGCATGACACCTCCCTTTCACCCGCACTGGTTAGTGGAGCTTTTCAAGCTGCATTGACGCGATACCGCAGGTGCCTCATTCCCCCCGGGGGCCTGTTTTACCTGCAGGCACCTGCCCATTTCGGCGGCCCCCCGATTTTTAGAAGCCCCAAGCCCATTCTCGGATTCCCCAATCTGATTGTATGGCCATTGCCGTCGCCGATCAACAGGTGGGGTGTTTTTTCTGTTAAGATCCTGCCGGGGAAAGATCGGGGGAGCATCTGAGAAGAGACAACCGGCACGGGGGAGGGAATCGGGGGAAAAGTGTGGTGCCGTTTCATTTTACAGGCGGTAATAAATATCTTGACAGGGCCTTTCGATTCCTGTATTTCGCACTGATCGGTCCGGCAGGATCCGGCAAGCCCCATGGTTTAGGGGGAATGGTTCGTGCGGTGTTCAAAGTGCAATGGTCTCATGATTTTCGATAAATTTCAAGAGCTTAGCGAGGTGTTCGGCGGGTGGAGGTGCATCCTCTGCGGGAGGATCGTCGACTCCGACCTCCTTCTGCAGGAGGAGCGTGCCAAGGACAGTGCCGTTGAAAGAGAGGTTTCCTGATCGGGCAGATCCGGTTGTTTCGGCACCCGTGTCCGCCACCCCCCGTTTACCTACCGCCCCCGTTGAAATTGCCGTATAATAAGAATGGTAGAAACCTTTACAGTCCATGCATTTACCCGGAACGGATTACCGCTTCTTTACCGGGCTGTTATCCCCATTTGCAGTACGCACCACGCACCTGTCCGATGCATTGAACGGCTCTTCCCTTTTTTTTAAAAAAATGCTCATTTATCGACGCAAGAAAGGGGGTAAGGCTATGGAAAAAGTCGATGAAAAAGCCTGGAGTCCCTACCTGGCGGGAGCTCTTTCCGGGCTCGTCGTCGTTCTCTCCGTTCTGGTGGCGGGGAAGTATTTCGGTGCTTCCACATCGTTCGTCCGCACCGCCGGGATGATCGAGAAGATCCTCGCCCCGGGCAGGGTGGAAAAGCTCGAGTATTTCGTGAAAAAGGCCCCCGTGGTGGACTGGCAGTGGATGTTCGTCTTCGGTATCTTCCTGGGCGCGCTGGCTGCTTCCATAACTTCGGGGACCTTCAAGTCCCAGGCGGTGCCGGACCTCTGGGAGCTACGCTTCGGAAGCGGACCCGCAAAGAGAGGTGCAGTGGCCCTCGCAGGCGGCGTGATAGCAATGTTCGGAGCCAGACTGGCCGGCGGGTGACCGAGCGGACACGGGCTGAGCGGTTCGCTCCAGCTGGCCGTAAGCGGTTTCATAGCACTTGTCTGTTTCTTCCTGGGCGGTGCCATCGTGGCCCGGCTCATGTACGGGGGAGGTAAGGGACAATGAAGATGCTCATGTATGGTCTCGTAACGGGCATGCTTTTCGGGTTTCTCCTCCAAAAGGCACGGGTTCTTCGCTACGACAGGCAGCTTGGCGCGCTTCTTTTCAGGGACATGACGATCGTGAAGTTCATGCTTTCCGCGGTTCTGGTGGGAATGGCAGGCGTATATCTGCTCCACGACATGGCCGTGGTGAAGTTGTCGGTCAAGCCGACTGACCTGGGGGCGAACATCCTGGGCGGCCTCACCTTCGGTGCTGGGTGGGGGCTTCTCGGGTACTGCCCGGGAACCTCGGCGGGCGCGATCGGTGAAGGCAGGTGGGATGCCCTCTTTGGAATCATCGGGATGATCGGAGGCGCGGCGCTCTACGCGGAGGTATATCCGCTGATGAAGGCAACGGTGCTTTCCTGGGGAAACCTCGGCAAGATAACCTTTTCCCAGGCGATAGGGGTTAACCACTGGTTCATCGTCTTCCTCCTGGTCATGGGTGGACTGCTTCTCTTTTTCTGGTTCGAGAGCAGGGGGCTGTAAAGAGCGCCGTGTGCCTGCATCACCGTTCCCTGAAAACCCGAAGAGGTAGTGGAGGATTGTGAAAAAAATTGGTATGGTTGTTGTAACCTGTAAGGACAGAACAAGGAGTGGTTTCGAAAATAGAGGCATGCGGCAGATCTTTTTGATCATAGCGTTACTTTCTTGTGTGTTCCATATCCATCCCCATCTCCTCCGGGCGAGTGAGTACAGCCCACCCGGGCTCTACGACACCGAATACGCGGTCCTCGAGAACGGGCTGCAGGTGGTCCAAAACGTACAGGAGGGCGCCCATAATGTCTCCTTCCGCCTCGTCGTCAAGGTGGGAACCCTCGATTTCCCTCACGGGAAGAGGGAGATTCCCCATTTCCTGGAACATCTCCTGTTTACCGGGACCTCGCAGCACACCGAGGAGGAGCTCGAAAAGATCGTGAAATCCTACGGCGGGAACTGGAACGCCTCGACGAACGACCGGACAACCGTCTTCGAGATGGACCTCTACAGCGGGTATGTGAGCCGGGGGCTGAACCTTTTCCACGAGATCGTCACCGACTCGCAGATGGAGCCGGAGAAGGTGGAGGTGACGAGGGTGGTTCTGCTCAGGGAGATGGGAGGCCGGCCGTCGAAGCTGAGAAAGTGGCTCTACCGGCGCGGCATAGGGAAATCGGCATTTTCGAAGGCGTACGAAGCGCTATTGCCCGGCGAGAGGTACCGGCGTGACCGGCTCGAGACGGCGGAGGGAATATCCAGGGAGGAGATACGTGCGGCCTACACCCGTTACTACGTCCCCCGCAACATGATCCTCATTGCCGTTGGGGAGTTCGACAGCGGAACGCTGATGAAGAGGATAGAGAGAACCTTCGGGAAGATGGAGCCGGGGAACGCGTATCGGGGAGGCGAGGAGATTCCCCCCTACCCCGCGGAACCCGGCGAGGTGACCGGGACCTTCTCCCCCATTGTCGATACGGACGCCACGGTCGGGCTCCTGTTCAGGACGGAGGGGAAGGGTTCGCCCGATTACCCGGCGCTCTGGGTTCTCGGGGAATACCTCGACAGGAGGATGTACGAATTTCTGAGGATCCAGAAGGGGCTCGCCTATTCACCGGGTGCCTGGTTTTCGGCGAAGAAGAATTACGGCATATTCCACGTGCTTGCCGACGTCGATATCGGCAAGATGGACGAAGCGCTCTCCGCCACCTGGAAGGTGATCGACGAGGTATCCGATGGAAAGGTGAAGCCTGAGGAGTTCAAGAAGGTAAAAAGTGGTCTCCTCCTGGGAATGACCCGGGCATACCAGACCAATGCCGAAAAGGCGGATTATTACGCCAAGGTGTATTACGAGGCGGAGAGGAACGAGCGGTTCGTAAACGACGAAGATCTCCTCGAGAGGGTCTCCCCGGAGGAGGTGGTATCTGCGGCGAAGAAATATTTCAAAAGGGGCCGTGCCATCTCTTTCAGGGAAAAGCCCACCGTTACCTACACGCAGCTCATCTCCCTCATCATGTTTTTCATCGTCTTTGTCGTTGCGTTCATCCTCTTCATCTTCCGCCGCCGCCGCAGGAAAAAGAGACGCAGGAAGGGGTTGGAGGTCGATGGGCTGTTCAAAAGATAGGGGCGGGCTGAATATGCCCTTTTGATGTGGAGGTCACGCCACCGGCTTCTCAACGGGGAAACCCTGGAAGACCCTCTTCTCGCAGATCCCGTCGCAGTGACCCTCGAGAACAGCCCCGACGATCTTGTTTCCCTCGTGCAGGGGGGTTACCCTGTCGATGAATATCTGGAAATTGTCGCAATCCCGCTCGGGGCAGTTCATCCTCATGCGCGGAAATTTCCCCTCGCCGGTTGCCTCGTGCACGTGCGCATCCACCAGGGGACGGTACTTGATCTCCCCGTTTTTCGTGTAGTACATGATCCTGTGCACGCTTACCTCTTTTCCGCATTCACATTGCCACGCAAGGTCCTCAAATCTCCCCTCGATCCTGATCTCCATTTCTCCCCCCGGCCTTTCCGGTGTTATGTGCCCTTGCTCCGAAGTGCGGTTGGGATTTTTTCGCACACTATAATGATATCGAGTTTCCCCGTCGCTTGAAAGGGCAAATTCCAAACAAGCAAGCGGCCCTGTAAACGGGACCGCGGATACCACGGGTGCTGATGAAAAAGCCGGGGCAGGAAGGTTCTCTCACCGGTGCTTCCTCCCTCCACTCTTTTCTTGACTTACCGGGAATAATTACTACAATGTTTTGTATTGGTCTCCATTCTTCTAAGCATGAAACTGTGCGGGGAGAAGAAGGGTTTTCCAGACAGCCCTTGATGGGTTACCTGTCTGGTGTTAATTACATGCCTTTTTAATGCCGTATACCTCTTTAGATGGTAGGGGAATGATGGACAATTTTCTCGCTGAAGCTCCCTCCGCAGTCAGGAAATGCAAAGGTGTGGCCCTTATCTTCCTTGCCATTTCTCTGTTTTTCACTCCATCCACGCGTGCCCACATGTTTCTGAGTGCCGGTGCCTGCAGGGGATGCCACGAGGAAATATACGATCAGTGGAGCGGTTCCATGCACGCATCGTCTTCTACCGATCCCCTTTTCAGGGAGGTTTTTCAGGATCTGAACAGTAAACAACCGTCACAGGGAAAACTTTGCCTCAACTGCCACACTCCCGCGGCAGCGCTGTTGGCGGGTTCAATTGAAAGAGGAACGATTGAGAGTGAAGGCGTCACCTGCGGCTTCTGCCACACCGTGACGGAGGTCCGGATCGATGGGGCTTTGCCCCGGTTCACCAACACACCGGGGGTGAAGAGACGCTCCAGGGAAGTTGCGGCCGGCGCACACCACGGCATTGAAGCATCCCCCGTAATGCTGCGGGGGGAGCTTTGTGGCGGATGCCATAATTATACCAACCAAAATGGTGTTCCCATAATCTCCACCTATTCCGAGTGGCAGGAGAGCTTCTACCGGGGAAAGGGAATTCAATGCCAGTATTGCCACCTGCCCGAACTGTACGGAGACGATAAGTATTTAACTACTTTCAGATCTCAGAAGTCCCCTTCCAACCACGCCATGAGGGGCGGGCACGTACCCGGCCGGATGATCGAAGCCTTCGATGTCTGGGGTACCATTGAACGGTCTGATGCCGGGTTGGAAGTCGAGCTTTACCTGACAAACAAGAAGGCAGGACACCGCATGCCGACGGGGATTCCGTCCCACCGTATTGCCATCGTCACCCGGATATTTGAAGGGAGCGGGGTGAAAGTAGCCGAGAATACCGTCTACCTCGAGCGCCTCCTCGGCGATGAGCGCGGAAGGCCTCTCCACTCCCCTCCCGAAATCTTCATGCAGGCAAAGAAGGTTCTCCACGATACGCGGCTGGGGCCGAAGGAGAAAAGAATGGTGGGGTTGCAGTTTCCTCTCGACAGGGATCTTCGGGATTTTTCAGCAACCACCTCCCTGTACTATGAGAAGCTGGGGAGAAGTATCGCCGGTTCGCGCGAGAGGATCTATCTGGGAAAGGTCGAGATCAGGGATAAAAGGTCGGTATTTTTTCCGAAAGCGCTTCTTTTCCTCATTTTTATCGCAGCCTCCTGCCTTATCGTATATCTTGTCATCGGTAAAAAGCGGGTGAAGAGATCCCCCACGTATTGACGGGTGATACGGCGGGCCCCTGCCGGTCGGGGTGGAGACTACCTTTTTTTCAGCACACAGAAGAGCGCCCTGGGAAGGGGATCGAGGGTCCCCTGGTATACCGTATTTTCGATGCGTCCTGTATCGAAGGTGCCGGAGAATATGGTGCGTATCTCTTCCGGGGAGAAACGGTAGGGCCCGTCCTCCATCGGCTCTTCGTGGCTGAAACACTTGAGGAAGAGGTAGCCACCCCCTTGGACCAGTCTCGAGACCACCCGCAGGTAGGGGTCACGATAGCCCGGGGAAAGGGTGTGGAAGCACCCCCGGTCGAAGACGAAATCGAATGGCCCCATGAGGGATGTTGCAAGAATGTCGTCACGGCGAAAATCTATGTGCAGCCCCATTTCCTTCGCGAGCCCCCTTCCCCTCTTTATCGCGGCGCCGGATATGTCGGTTGCCGTGACCCGGAAACCCATTTTCGCCAGGGCAATCGCCTGCGTTGCGGGGCCGGTGCCGATATCGAGGAAGGAGCCACAGACGATGCCGAGCTCGGCAAGGCTCCGTTCCAGGTCCGGGTCGAGGGCGGGGTGGAACCAGGGCATCGTCTCGACCTTTACATCCTCGTAGAGGGTTTCCCACTTGGGAAAATTTTTTTCCGCCTCGTCCATCTGTCACCTCTCTTTCTTTAGATGAGTCGAAGGGGGGCGGGTTTTTTTGCGTTTTGAAGAAAATGGAAAAGTATCCTGTGCGACCGTGGTTATTGCATCAGTATCGGGAAGGCATCGAAGGTGGTATGCGGCAGGGCTATGATGGGGAATCGGTGACGGTAGCGCTTTCACGTATCCCCGTGCGTACCTGTCCTCTTCTCATCTCGGGAGATTTCAACGTACAGACGGGAGCAGGGGGCCGCGGGTGTTATCCCTCCGCGTGCTCATCGCAGGTGATGATCTCCGGTTCGTCACTCATTCTCGGTGGCCAGTACCGCATCGAGTCTTCCAGGCTCGTCGCCGATACGAACCAGATAACATCCAGGTGCTTCCTGATCTCGTGCTCCGTCACTGGCCTGACTTTGATTTGTTCCGCCATCTGGTGCTCCAACCGAAACCGGGTTGGGAGGTCAAATGCAGCGGCAGAAATCCTATCAGGGCCATTACATTTAATTATATATTTTTTCCAATATAATGCAACCTTTCAGAATGATGAACGGCCATTGCCGGTATCGGAGTACGGGCAGGAACATTCCCGGGTCCGTGGCACCGGAAAACAGCGCTGCCGGATCCGGCAGCGCGAACGCGGAAGGCAGTGCGGGGTCAAGAGTATCTTTTCACACGGCGAGGTGTTTCTCGATTATCTCCCGGGGAAGCTCTTTCGCAGCTCCCGATGCCTTGATATGGCCGTTGTCCATGATGAAGATCCTGTCTGCAACGGTCAGGACGAAGGGGAGGTTCTGGTCGGCGATCAGCATGGAGAGCTTCTCCTCCTTGAGCCGTGTAATGATCCGGGCAATCTCCTTCACGATTGACGGGGCGAGCCCCTCGGAGGGCTCGTCGATCAGGAGCATCTCCGGGTTTGCCAGGAGGCCCCGTGAAATTCCCACGAGCCTTCGCTCGCCCCCGCTGAGCTGTTCGCCCCTGCGCCGTCTGAGCTCTTTTACCTGGGGAAATGTGCCGTAGACGTACTCCGGGGTGAAGTGGCCCTTTTTCACCGACAGCCTGAAGTTTTCCTCCACGGTGAGGTTTGGAAATACCCCCCCCGCGTCGGGGACGTAGAGGAGCCCCATCCTCGCTATCGTGTAGGGTTTCATCGCGGTAACGTCACGGCCCCGGTATTCCACCCGGCCCGCCCGCTTCTCCACCAGCCCGACGATTGACCGAAGCGTCGTGGTCTTTCCCACGCCGTTTCTGCCGATCAGGGCAACCACCTCTCCCCGCTCGACCTCCAGGGAGACACCGAAGGTGATCTGGCTCTTCCCGTAGTTGGCGCACAGGTTTTTTACCGACAGTATCGTGTCGCTCATTCGAGACCACCAAGGTAGATGTCAATGACTTCCTGGTTGCTCCTTATCTCTTCCGGGAGCCCGTCGGCGATGATGCTCCCCCGGTGCATGACCAGAATCCTGTCGGCCGCGGCAAACACGGCGTCCATGTTGTGCTCGATCAGTATTACCGCGAGCCCCCGCTCTTTGAGATCGCGTATGATATCCATGATCCTGCCCCGGTCCGCCGGGTTCACCCCCGCCATGGGCTCGTCGAGGAAGATGACCTCGGGTTCGAGGGCCAGGCACATGGCGACTTCCAGCAGCTTCTGGTCGCCGTGGGAGAGGCTCGACGCCTCGCCATCGGCGAACCTTCCCAGGTTGACCAGGGCAAGCAGCCTCGACGTTCCTTCCTCCACGTCCACCGGCGGCTTCCGTGAGAGGAGCGGAATCCTCACGTTCTCCCTCACCGAGAGCCCCTGGAATATGTTCTTGATCTGGAAGGTCCTTCCGAGCCCACGGGCTACCTTCTCGTGGGGGGGAAGGGGGGTTACGTCCCTGCCCCCGAGGAGCACCTCTCCCCTGTCGGGCCTGAACACCCCGGTGCAGACGTTCACGAAGGTCGTTTTCCCGGCGCCGTTTGGGCCGATGATGGCCGTGATGACGCCCTTTTCAAAAGAGGCGGATACATCGTTCACGGCCACGAGCCCGCCGAAACTCTTCGTTATCTTTTCGGTGGCGAGAAACACTATGTTCCTCCCTTTGCCCTTTTGAAGGCAGGGGACAAAAGCTTCTCCGTAACGATGCCCACCACTCCTCCCCGGAAGAAAAGGACGATGGCCAGGATGAGGACGCCGAGAAAAACCTGCCAGTACATGGTGTATTTGGTGATGATGTCTTCCGCCAGGACGTACACCACCGTTCCCACGACGGGTCCCGCGAAGCTCTGGGGTCCTCCGATGAGGGTGGCGATCACCGGGATGGCGGAAAAGGACCAGTGGCATATCGATGGCGTGGCCGTGCCGTCCACGAAGGTCCAGAGTATTCCCGCGATGCCCGTGAAAAGGGCCGATACAACCATGGCAGCGATCCTGAGCTTCATGATGGAGTGGCCCGAAAATTTGATCCTCACCTCGTTTTCCCGTATTCCCCGAAGGAGCAGGCCGAAATCGGATTTCACGATCCGGTAGATGACCCCGGCGCAGAAAAACACCACCCCGTAGGAGAGGAAGTAGAAGGATTTGACGCTCATACCCCTGCTGATGCCGGCGAGCCCGTCCTCGCCGCCCGTTACATTCCTCGATTTGACCACGATGCCCCAGAAGAGCATGGAGAGGGCCAGGGTGATCATGGCGAAGTGGATCTCCCGGTGGCGGAGGGAGAGAAAGCCGACCACCAGCGACGAGGCCACGGGGACGGCGAGGGCGATGCCAATCCCCGCCCAGAGGGGAAGGTCGAACACCACCAGGGATATGGCAATGGCGTATGCGCTTCCCGAGAAGAAGAGGGCGTGGCCGAAACTCAGCAGGCCACAGTAGCCGAAGAGCACGTTGAAGGCGATGGCGTACAGTGAGAGGATCCCGATCTTCACCATGAGGTAGACGCCGTAGCTTGTCCCCAGGAAGGGGAAGAGGATGACGACGAAAAGGGCCAGGGCAAAGGGCGGAGCGCTCTTTTTCAGGTTAAACTTCTCCATAGATTCCCTCGGGTTTATACACCAGTATCGAGGCGAGAATCAGGTAGGGTATGGCCATGGTCAGGTTGGGGAAGTAGAGCGCCCCCAGCGACTCGGCGATCCCGATAATGAGGGAGGCCACGAAGGCTCCCTTGATGTTTCCCAGGCCCCCCATGACGGTGACGATGAAAGAGTAGATGATGATGTGCTCCCCCATGCCCGGTGACGCGGACCCGATGGGAAGGGACAGGGCCCCGCCGAGGCCCGCGAGGAAGGATCCCACGAAGAATGAGGAGGAGTAGAGGACCTCGGGGTTGATGCCGTTGGCCATGGCCAGGTCGATGTCCGAAATCATTGCCCGTATCATCACCCCCCACTTCGTTCTGTTGATGGCCAGGTAGAGCAGGCCCCCGATGAGGGCGCCGATGATGATCAGGTACACCGAGTAGAGGGGAAACCTCCTGCCCATGAGCGTGAAGGTCCCCGTCCCCAGGGAGGGGATGACCCGTGGCGCCGTGCCCCAGAACAGGCGGACCACGTCCTCGAAGACCAGGACGAGCCCGAATGTGAGCACGAGCTGGAAGGGCACGGGGAGAGCGTAGGAGAAGCGGATCAGCCCCCGTTCGCAGAGGATCCCGATGAGCCCGACGCAGAGCGAGGCGATGATAAGGGATGCCACGAAACTCCCGGTGGCGGTGAAGAGGGCCAGGGTCAGGTAGGCGCCGAACATGTAGAAGGAGCCGTGGGCGAAGTTGAGAACACGGGTGACGCCGAAGGTGAAGGTGAGCCCGACCGAAACGATCCAGTAGAGCATAGCCGTTGAGATACCCACGAGGAGCTGGAATATGAGCGACTCGATTCTCATGTGCGCGTAACCGGCCCTTTCACGGCATGGGGAAGCAGCTCTGAAATGCCGGCTGCTCCCCCATTGTAACCATTCCGTCAGATCTTGACAAAGGGTGGATAGCCCGTGTAGGGGGGCACGTCGTCAAAGGGCGGCTTCCGGTAGTACAGGTCAGCGGGCGCGCTGATCATGTTCGTCAGGACGGGAATCGGAAAGGCGGGGTCGCGCTTTACCTGGCCGAAAGGAACGTCGTATATCGCCTGGTGGTCCTCCTTGCGGAGCCGCACCGTCCCGAGGGGACAGTAGATGGTCAGGTCCTCCAGGAATTCGATGTGGGTCTTGATGTCCATGGTTCCCGTTGCCTCCACGAGCTTCTTGATCAGGTACACGGCCGTGTAGGACGTGGCGCCGCTGTATGCCGGGAGGTGCTGGTATTTTGCGAAGTGCGCTTTGACGAAGTTGCTGTTGATCGGGGTCGGCGGGTATGACCAGATGTATCTCCCCGATATCCAGGCACCCTCGGGATATTCCTTCGCAAGAGCCTCCATCACGTCGATGGAGGAACCCATCGGGTTCACGAAGGCGTACCCGTTCTTGTACTTCAGGGCGTCGAAGAGGCCCATTTCGATGGCCTGCCGGACGAAGGTGATCAGGGAGGGCCCCCACTGGACCGAGAAAACCCCCTGGGGCTTCTTGTCGAGGATCGAAGAGATGTAGGGTTTGAAATCGGTCGTCCCCGATTTCGTCCATGCCTCTCCCACGAACTCCACGTCGGGGCGCAGCTTTTTCAGGGACTTCTGGAAGAGATCCCACGAGTCGTATCCGTAGGCGTAATCGGGATGAACGCCAGCCCACCGCTTGACCGGCATGTGGGTGCCGACGATGGCTGCCATGATGCCGTCCTGGTAGACGTTTGCTGCAAGGCGGAACACGTTCTTGTTCCCCTCCTTGTAGACCTTCTCTTCCGTGAGCTTGTGGGTGGCGGCGTGGGTGACGAAGAGGAGGCGGTTTAACTCCGGCATCACCTCCGCGATTCCCAGGACGACGCCGCTGGAGTCGATGCCGATCAAAAAGTCTACTTTCTCTGATTCCACGAGCCTTCTCGCCTGCTTGATCGCCTCTGCTGCCTTTCCCTTCGAGTCGCCGTAGACGACCTCCACGTCTGCGCCGTGGATACCCCCGGCCTTTTTGATCTCTTCTGCGGCGAGCTGCGAGCCCCTCTGCTGCAGTTCCCCGTAAGTCCCGTAGGGGCCGGAGAATATGGCGATGTGCCCGATCTTGATCTTGTCCTTGATCTTCGCCATTTTCTCGGAGGCCATGACCTCCCTTGCCCCGAGACTGCCGCACACGAGAACACCTGCGCCTGCGCCGATGGCCTTCAAGAAATCTCTCCTGCTCTGGTCTTTCATGAAACACCTCCTCTTTTGAGTTTACGGGGATTGCGCGTTTAAGCAATATGGTGGACAATATCCAATTTACTACAATATCGCCGATCATGGAAGATGTATGTGGAGTTTTTCGGTCCAGGGGCAAAAATCACAGGAAAGGGAATCAGGGGGAAGTACCATGGATGGTAATGCGGAATGCTGAATTCGGAATGCGGAATGAAAACAGTTTACGGTTTACGGTTAACCGTTTACCGTTAACGGTTTCCGGTTGAACCATTCTTCCTTTCAGCCTTCCTCCCTCATCCGGTCATATGTCTTTCAGGCGTCTGTTTGCCGGTGACTTGTCTATGGCGTCTCCAAAGGCTATCAGGCACTCGGACAGCACTTTCATCTCTTCTGTCCGGGCGACGGGGATCTTGTCGGTTCCCTGCTGGTCGAGAGCATCCATAACGTATTTCACCGTTAACGTGTCGGTGCTGAGGGCAGGCTGGTATGCCACCATCCTCTCCTCGTTGACCTGGATCTGGGAAACGACTCCCGCATTGACGAGCTCGAACAGTATCTGCCGCACGAGACGGATGGGGATTTCCAGGGTGCGGGAAATATCATCCTCGTCGAGGGGTTTTTCCCCGTTCAGGAAATGGTGCACCAGCAGGTGGGCGATTCTCAGGCTCAGCAGATTTTTAAAGGAGTGACTTACATTGAGGCAGTCGGGCTCGAACTCGTAGGTGTCAACGTTTTGATGGGCGAAGGAGAGCTCTCCACCGGAAAGGATGATGATCCAGCTCACCTGCAGCCAGATGAGGAAAAGGGGGAGCGCGGCAAAACTGCCGTAGATTGCGTTGTATTTGGCAACACCGATTTGCAATTTTATATAGGCAATCTGGAAGATCTGATAGAGGGCCCCGGCTGTTATACCCGCAAGCAACCCTGAGGTGAAGTTGACCTTCCTGTTGGGCATGAAGATGTAGATAAAGGTGAAGAGGATGGAGATCACCATGAAGGGCAGTAGCTTCAAAGCGATGAAAATCCCGGTGCTCAGGGGACCCAGGAGCTCTATGCTGTCGACGATTACCTTCACCCTGCTGGCAACCGCGACCGTTATCGCGCTCGACATGACAAAGAGCACGGGGCAGATGAGGATGAGGGAGAGATAATCACTGATCTTTCTCCCCAGGCTCCTGCCCTTTTTAACGCCCCAGATATCGTTGAATGAGCTCTCGATGCTCGAGAGAACCTTTATGATCGACCAGAACAGAAGGAGCACCCCGACGCCGGCGATGAGGCCGCCCCGGGTGTTTTCGAGGAGTGCGTGGGCGAAATCTATGACCCGCGAGATGACCTCTTGATGCCCCGCAAGTTTTTCTATCAGCTGTTTTTCAAGAGCCCTCTCGAACCCGAAACCTTTGGCGATTCCGAAGATCATGGCAACGACGGGAACGATCGAAAGGAGGGAATAAAAGGTCAGGGAGGCCGCCCTCAGCTGGCATCTTTTTTCCGTGAAGCCCCGAAGAGACAGTATGATGATCCGAAGCAGCCTGATCAGGAACCACTTCGAGGGGGTAAGGTCCCTCTCCCGGATTCTCCATATGTCTGTTTTCAGAAACTGAATAATTTCGGATATCTTCATTTCTTTCTATTTTACTCCAACTTTTCGTTCCATATCGAGGCAAGAGAGGGGCAGTGGACCGGAAAGCGGTGGTGCCCGTCATCCCAAGGTGATCAAAAATAAAAAGAAAGAGGCGGTAACTCTTCGTTGGAAGGGTGTGAAGAGTAAACGGCAAAACGGGACCCGCCAACTGATATAGAACGATTCATGGAAGGGGGAAGGGCCACCTGACCAATCGATGTCTTCGCTTCTCCCTCCCCTTGAACTTGCCCGGAGAAGGTGCAGCGATTACCATAAGTATTAGCGGGATATGGTTCCCGGAAAAAGAAAGGCACCACAATGGTTGGAAAAAAGATCCCTTCAGCCCTCCTGGCCTTTGCGCTGGCACTCCCGCTCTTTTACGGTTGCGCCGGCGGTAAAAGGGGGAAGCTGACCATCGCCTTCGGGGGCGCACCGAAGGAAATCGAGTTCTGGGTAAAGATAATCGACGACTTTGAGAAGAAGACGGGAATCGGCGTGCAGCTTCTCCGGCAGCCCACGGATACGGACCAGAGGCGCCAGGGGCTTCTCGTTCCCCTCAAGTCACGTAAGGCCGACCCGGATGTTTTCCTCATGGACGTTGCCTGGATTTCCCAGTTTGCCGGGTCGAACTGGCTGGAGCCACTCGATGATATTGCCGGGCAGATCGGGGCCGGCGTGTTCTTCGAACGGGTGCTGGCCCTTGCCGACACCTACGGTGGATCGGTGCTTGCCCTCCCCGTGTACGTCGACGGGGGACTCCTCTACTACAGGAAGGACCTCCTTGCGAAGTACGGGTACGAGGGGCCGCCGGAGACCTGGCGCGAGCTGGTGGCCATGGCGACAGAGATCCAGGCCGGGCAGCGAAGAAAGAACCGCGCCTTTTACGGTTTCGTCTGGCAGGGGGCCCAGTACGAGGGGCTGATTTGCAATTTTCTAGAGTTTTCGGCGTCGAATGGGGGAGGCATCATCCTGAAAGACGGGACCATACGCCTGAACACCCCGGAAAACGTGACTGCCCTGGAACTCATGAGGGACCTGATCCACGGGAGGGCCATTTCGCCGCCGAACACCTTCACGGAGATGAAGGAGGAGGAGGTACGGTCCTTCTTTCAAATGGGAAACGCCGCCTTCCAGAGGAACTGGCCCTATGCCTGGGCGATTCACCAGGAAAAGGGATCTTTCGTCAGGGGAAGGGTCGGCATAGCGCCCCTGCCACATTTCGAGTCGGGCTCGAGCGTATCGACCCTGGGGGGATGGCACATCGGTATTTCGACCTTTTCCGACGCCAAGCAGGAGGCCCGGAGACTGGTTCAGTACATCCTTTCCTACGAGACCCAGAAGAATCTCGTAAGCGGCCTCGGATGGAATTCGGGGAGGAGGGACATATACGAGGACGAAGAGATCCTTGCGAAGTTCCCCCACTACCGGGAGCTGCGGGGCGTCCTCGAACGTGCCCTCCCCAGGCCCACCGTTCCCTACTATTCGCAGCTTTCGGCGGTGATCCAGCGGCACCTGAACGCCGCCATCGCCGGGAAGATGGAACCCCGGAAGGCCCTTGTGGAAGCCGAGAGGGAAAGCCGGATGGTAATCGAGCGATACGCCGGAAAGTAGGTTCGTGACCCATGGAAAAGAACACGCCGAAAGAGACCCTCGAAGCTGTTGCCTTCCTTCTCCCCCTCGCCGCTTTTCTGCTCCTTTTCGCCCTCTACCCCGTTATGGGGACGCTCGTCACCTCTTTTTTCCGGGACACCACCTTTTATGCGAGAGAGTTCGTTCATTTCGAAAACTTTACCAGGCTCCTGCATGACGGGGGATTTTTGCAGTCCGCGCGGTTCACCCTTCTTTTTGTCGCCGTTTCGGTGCCCCTGGAGCTGCTCCTCGGGCTGGCTTTCGCGCTCCTTCTGCATGAAAAGCTTCCCCTTCGGGGCATCCTGCGCGTATCTCTTCTCATCCCCTGGGCGGTTCCCGCGGCGGTGTCGGGAAGGGTGTGGGAGCTCGTATACAACTACAGCTTCGGCCTGGCCAACTTTTTCCTGCTCAAGACGGGTATTGCGGATGCCCCGGTGAACTGGCTCGGCTCCGATGGCGGGGCTTTCTTTGCCCTTGTCCTTGCCGATGTCTGGAAAACGACTCCCTTCGTGTCGATAATACTTCTGGCCGGCCTGCAGACGATCCCCGGTGAGCTCAGGCGCCAGGCCGAGGTCGACGGGGCAGGTTTTTTTCGGCGCTTCACCAGGCTGACCCTTCCCCTCCTCATGCCGATGGTGGTTGTTGCCCTCATCTTCAGGACGATTGACGGTCTCAGAATTTTCGACATCGTCTACGTGGTAACGGGGGGCGGCCCCGGGGGCTCGACGACCTCGCTGTCGATTTACGCATACCGCTTTTTCGTTTCGGGAGATTTCGGATACGGATCGGCAGTATCTGTCACCCTGTTTCTCTTGGCCCTCGCCCTCTCCCTGCTGTACCTCAAGCTCTTTCGCTTCAGGGAGGTGGTGGCGTGAGGGAAGAGAGGGTAAGAGCCGTCCTGTGTGCCATTGGTGTCGCCTTCATGCTGCAGTTTGCCCTGGCTCCCATCGTCTACATGGCAGTGGTGAGCCTTGCCAGGAGCCCGGAACTGATTTTTTCCCCGGGAGACACAGGTGCCACGATCGTCAATTATGTCCGCATTCTCACGGACCCTTCGCTTCACTTCCTTCATTACCTCAGAAACAGCATCGTCGTGGCAGGCGCCAGCTCCCTCCTCGCCGTTTTCGCGGCGGTGCCGGCTGCATATGCCATTACCCGCCTCCCCCTGCCGGGAAAGGTGGTGATCGTCCTGTCCGTTCTGAGCATATCGATGTTTCCCCAGGTAAGTGCGATCGGCTATCTCTTCAAGCTCATGGCCGGCCTGGGCTGGATCAACACGCATGCATCCCTCGTCTTGCCCTATGCAGCCTGGATACTTCCCCTCACGCTCTGGATTCTGGTGAGCTACCTGTCCCGCATACCCCGGGAGCTTGACAGTGCGGCCCTCGTCGACGGGTGCACGAGATGGAAGGTGCTCTTCAGGGTAATCCTTCCCGTCGCCGCACCCGGGATCCTCTCTGCGGCCCTGCTCGCCTTCATCTTCGCTTTCAACGAGTTCCTCTTCGCCCTGATGCTCACCACGGACTTCCGCGCCAGGACCGTGCCGGTGGGAATTGCCCTCTTTCAGGGACTTCACGGGCAACTGCCCTGGGGAACCGTAATGGCTGCATCGGTGATATCCACGATTCCCGTGATCATTCTGGCGATGATTTTCCAGCGCCGGATAATCTCGGGGCTGACCGGGGGTGCCGTCAAGGGATGAAGCTCGCGCTGAAAGATCTCGGAAAGGTATTCCTCACCGCCCGTAGGAGGGTGACGGCGCTTGCAGGGGTGAGCATCGAGATTCCCCCGGGTGAGTTTTTCGTCATCGTGGGCCCGAGCGGGTGCGGGAAATCCACCCTCCTGAACCTCGTTGCCGGGCTCGAAAAGCCGACGGCGGGAGAGATCTGGTTCGGCTCAACCCTCGTTGCATCTGCGGGAAAGAGAGTTTTCGTCTCTGCCAGGGACCGCAACGTGGCCATGGTGTTTCAAACCTATGCCCTCTACCCGCACTTGACGGTCTTCGAGAACATAGCATTTCCCCTGCGGATCAAAAAGTTCGAGAAAAAGAGGATAGAGGACTCGGTGAAGAGTGCGGCGGCGATGCTCGAGATATCGGGCCTCTTGGGCGCAAAGCCGGCGGAGCTCTCCGGCGGGGAGCGCCAGCGTGTCGCGATTGCGCGGGCCATTGTCCGCAACCCCTGCCTCTTTTTGCTCGACGAGCCCCTCTCGAACCTCGACGCGAAACTCCGCCTGGCCACCCGGTCTGAGCTGAAGGCCCTTCAGCGAACGATCGGGATAACAACCGTGTATGTGACCCACGACCAGGTGGAGGCCATGACCCTGGGCGACAGGATCGCGGTCATGAAGGATGGTATCGTCCAGCAGGTCGGGACTCCCGACGAGATTTACGGTGCGCCGGCGAACCCCTTCGTGGCAACCTTTGTCGGCTCACCGCCGATGAGCCTGATAGAGGCGCAACTTTCACGCGATAAGGGGGAGTTCTTCCTGAGCTTTGACGGGGTGAGGATAAAGGTCCCGTCGTCCGGGAGAGAGAGGGCACGGGAGCTGGGAGCCGGCAGCTGCCTGATGGGGGTCAGGCCGGAAGACGTCACGGTGGTTGGAGAGAAGGTTCCTCCCGTGCCGACCTTCAGCGCCACGGTGGTCTCCGTCGAGACGCTGGGAAGGGAAAGGCTCGTTCATCTCAGAGCCGGGATGAGCCTGCTGTCGGCATTTTGCCGGGAGCGTTTCCCCGAAGCCGGTGCGGTGGTGGAGGTGGCCGTCGACGGGGAGAGGATTCACCTCTTTCCCGCATCAGAAAAATCGGATTAGGACAGCTTGTTGGATCTGGGCATTCCCGGTGGGCTCGAGCCGCGTTCACGGCACGATCATTCACGTCCCGGACCGCGTCGGGGCCGGGAGAGCGGGCAAAAGATACGTGCCGGTCGTCATTTATAGCCGATGATTCTGTTGAGCAGCTCTTCCGTCTTGTGAATTGCGTCGTAGGAAAAACCCTGCTGGATAAACCGCTCTATCGTGGGGAGCAGGTTTACTGCTTCCATGCGTATGTCGAAATACTGTTCCTGCTCCTTCTCTGTTTTCTCGATGTAGTCGAGCAGCAGTTCGACCGTTTCCACGCTCAGGGCTATCGTGGGGTCCGTTATCCCCTCCCGCCTGTGCCGCTCGAGGGTTTCCCGGTAAAACTGTACTCTTTCGAATACCTTGTCTTTCATCTGGGTTTACGTCTCCTCATCTCTTTCGTTTTTGGCTGTGTATCATGGGTTTAGATGAGGAAAAACCCGAGATGGTTCATCTTCTTCCCTACCTGTGGTCGTGTTGGAGACCAAGTCGTTATGGCACAGGGCATTGCAGCAGGAGAAGGAAGTGAGATGGTTGACGCAGGTTCCCTCGATGGGAGGCGTGCAAGGTTCCGGGTAAGCAAAAGTCATGGCACAACAGCTAATCGGCAACCCGAAAGTATGGGGCGTATCGTTGAAAATCTTCAAATTCAGCGGTTTTTCCCCGGCCGGCGCTCGGGGGACGGCCGGTCACGGCAGTTTTAGCGGGTCATTTCTCATAGTCGGGGATGCAGATGGTGTCTTCCGGGTTGAGGTTTTTCAGCCTCTCGTCGTCATCGTAATCGAGTTTCTTGTCCAGGAATATCAGCGTGTGCTTCCCGATGGTGATCCTGTCCTTGTTGTTCAGGGCTACTTTCCAGTTAATTCTGTTCCCGTTGTGGTACGTGCCGTTCGTGCTTTTCAGGTCCTCGATGAAAAACGGCCATCCCTGCTTGAATATCTTCGCATGATGCCGGGAGACGGACGGGTTCTCCAGCTGGAGTGCGTTTGACGCGTCCCTGCCGATCGTGATGGGAACGTTTTTTACGAGTTCGATCTCCTTCAGCGTCTTCCCTTTCAGTGTTACGATGAGTTTTGCCATGATATGTGCTCCCTGCCCGTTGTTTTTTTCAACGATTTCCCCCAAACTCTGCGAGTGGGGTGTATGTGGTTTTCATCCGGGCGATGCCGAGTTCTCCTGCGGAACCGGCATCACCACGTATTTTTTCAATACCCGTGCAATGCCCGTCATGTCCCTCACCCGTTCTTCAGGGTCCTTTGCCAGCATCGTGAGGATGAGCGAGTCCAGCTCTTCGGGTATTTCGCGCAGGATGCGACGCGGGGGAACGGGGTCCCTGCTTCGGTGCTGGTTGAGCACGCTTACCACGTCATCGCCGTCGAAGGGGACGCTGCCGGTGAGCATCTGGTAGAGCACGGCGCCCATCGCGTAGACGTCAGAACGCGCATCGGCGCTCTTTCCCTCTGCCTGTTCGGGGCTCATGTAGTAGGGCGATCCCGCCACCTCTCCCTTACGGGCATCCCGGGCAAAGGTGGCCAGGCCGAAATCCGCTATCTTGGGCGAACCTCCCACGGTGAGCATGACGTTTGAGGGCTTGAAGTCCCGGTGGACGATACCCCGCGCGTGGGCGTACCCCATGGCTTCGGTCATGGAAACGCCGAGGCGCGCCGCTTCCGGAACGGTTATGTGCCCCCGCTCCCTTAAAAGGTCCGTGAGTTCCCCCCCGCGGACCAGCTCCATAACGATAAGAATCCGGCCTCCCTCCTCGACGAAGTCATATACCTGGACGATCCCGGGGTGGGTCAGCTGGGCAAGGACCTTCGCCTCCCTGCGAAATCGGGAGGTAAGCTCGGGATTTCCCGCAAGGTCCCGGTGGAGCTCCTTTATGGCCACGTCACGCTCCAGGACTGCGTCGAATGCGCGGTAGGTTATGCCCGTAGTCCCCTTTCCCAGGGCCCCCTTGACACGGTACCGGCTGTTTCCGCCAGATTGGAGGAACCCGCTGCTTCTGCCCGCCTCTGACTGTCCGCTCTGCTTCACCGGGGGAGAAACCAGGAGGGTCCTTTCGGGATCGGGCTCTTTCCCGAGGACCTTTTTGTCTATGGCGCCTGTTTTGTTTTTCAGGGAGGCGATTTGATCGGCGCAGGTGGCCAGCTTCAGGGCGGAGCGGTACAGGATCACGCTTTTTGAGGGCTCGCCCTGGAGGTGGGCGTCGGCCTGCGCCTCGATCTTCCGTGCCTTCCTGTCGGCACTTTTCACGGCTTCTGGAATGTGCAGAAAAAGGAGCAGAAAAACGAGCCCCCCCGAGGAAAGCCAGAGGACGCTTCGCACCTGCTCCTTTTTATCGGCCAGCCGCGGGTTGGTGTACGTTTTCTTCATCAATCCGAAGAGCTCCTCGTGGACGCGGGGAGGGTACTGACTTTCGAGCAGGGAGTCTATCGCTCCCGCGATGACTGTGGGGACCGTCAAAGCCAGCACCACGATGGCTACCTGGGCTATGCGGGCGGTTGCGAGCCAGTGGAGGGCGACCGCCGGCTTTTTTACCAGGACCGGTACCAAGCGCACCCCCTCGCCCGTCCTTTTCACGAAGGCCGCGAGCTTATTTTTGAAAAAATCGACCAGTTCTATCCCTCCGTAGCCTGCAGGGCTCCCGCCCTTTTCCGGGGAATCGGATCCTCTCTGGGTGCTATTTCGGCACATTTTTCCCCGAACTTGACCCGGTTGACCGGTCCTTTCCCTCGATTTCACCGGCAGACACCGAGCCTAGATCCTCCCATCGAGCAGCGCCCGTATATCCTTTGCCACGTCGGACCCTCTCTTGTACCTTTTCGCCGTTTTCGTGGCCATGAGCTTTTTCACGATGGAGTTCAGGCGGTTGGGCACTTTCCTCGCCACGGTGGAAAGGGGGAGGTGCTTGCCTTTCGATATGCGGTACATGATGGAGGACACGCCGTCGCCCGGAAAAGCCTTCTTGCCCGAGAGAAGCTCGTAGAAGACGACGCCCAGCGAGAAGAGATCGGACTGGGGGCCGACTTTCTCTCCGTTTACCTGCTCCGGCGACATGTAACCCGGCGTTCCCTGTATCATGCGTGTGTGGGTCGTCGAGTGCTCGACGATCCTGGCGATGCCGAAGTCGGTGACCTTCACGGTGCCGTCGTCAAGGAGCATCATGTTGGCCGGTTTGATGTCCCTGTGTATGATGCCCTTTTTATGGGCATAATCAAGCGCATCGGCCACGTCGGCAATGATGCGCATGACTTCCTTGGATGGAAGGAGGTTCCCGCGGCTGCAGAATGCGCGGAGGTCGCTTCCCGCGAGCAATTCCATGGCCATGTATGCCATGTCGTGCTCCTCCCCTGCGTCGTAGATGGTCACGATGTTCGGGTGAGAAAGCCTCCCCGCCGCCTCGGCCTCCTGGGAGAAGCGCTTTTTTACCTCGGCGAGCTGCTCTTCTTCCACATCGGCGTAGGTGAGGGTCTTGATCGCCACCTCGCGGTTTATCTTCGGGTCGCGGCCCAGAAAGACCATGCCCATCGAGCCGCGCCCGAGTTCCCGCAAAATCTCGTACCGACCAAGTGTGGGGTTGGCCCCGGGGCCTGCGTTTTGCATCATCGTGCCCCTGCTCGATGCGTCCCTGCTGATGACAGCGGTTCCCTCTGATGCCTCCAGATTTCTGGCTCTTTTTTTCGCGTCTTTGAAGCCGCCGGCTTTCAGGATATGCTCATAGACGGCTATTGCCTTCGCGGGCATTCTCTTTCTCTCGAAATCCAGCCCGAGGTTGTAGAGGAGCACCTTGACCGACTGGTCCCTCACGGGGCACTTCATGAACTTCTCGAGGGCCAGGTCAAGAAGTCCCTGGTTCTGGAACGACAGGCCGAGCATCTTATTGCTCTCGATGGTGTCGGCCTCTTTTGCGGACCTCTTACCGAAGGAAACGTATTCCCTGGTGACAACGGAGAGGTAGCCCGCTAAAAGGAGCAGGGATGGGGAAAAGAGCATGACCCAGTATCCCAGGGAGAAGAAAAGAAATGCCGCCGCCGCGAAGGCAGGCAGAATAGACAGAACGATGAGGAGTCCCCCCACTTTTACCCCCACCCGCGGCAGGATGAAGGAGACGAACACGCCGAAATAGGCGATGACCAGAAACTCTATGCCGAATGCCCACCTCGGGCGCACGATATGGTTGTCCCTGATGATGCTGTCCACCGCACCTGCGGCTATTTCGACGGCGGACAAAGACTCGCCGGACGGGACAGGATAGCGCCTGGCGCCGGCTCCCGTGTACCCGATCAGGACCGCCTTGCCCCTGAACTCCTTTCCCTCTACCGTGCCCCCCATGACGTCGGCAGAGGAAAAAGCGGGGATTTTTTCCCTGCCCCCGAAGTTGGGGAGCATGCGGAAATCTCCGTCCGTGGGGATGTGGGTTTCTCCCATGCCAAGCCCCGGGACTGCGTCATCGACCCGAAGGGCGGCCACAGGGCGAGTATCGTTAATCAGATAGGCGAGGGCGATCTGGAGGGCGAAGGAGGGGTAGTACCTGCCCCGGTAAGGGACGAGCAGCGCCTCGTGCCTCACCGTGCCGTCCCCGTCCGGTATAATGTTTCCGTGGCCGAGGGAGCGGGCAGCCGCGGCGAGCCCACCGAAGGGGTGCTTTACGCTTTTCGCTTCTTTTTTCCTCCGAATCAAGGCGGGAAGGGGGTTTTTCAGGGACAGAAGGTCGGCTTTGACGCGCGTAATATTGACGGGAGGAGTGTCGATAACGACCGAGTTTTTCTCGAGAAACGGGGGTACTTCGTCTTCGCCGGCCTTTCCCGTCACGGCGAATAGGAAGGGATATACCGCGTTGCCCGAAGATTTCGCCGACGATACGAGCCGGGGGTCCCCCTCGAGCTGCCTTTCCGCCTCTTTCAGCGACCGGTACAGCTTCCTGATCCCCTTGCCCTTCGTGTTTTTGAGGTTATCGGATACCTTCCGCACCGAAACGAGGCCGGGGATCGACTCCCTCTCGGGGTAGAAAATGTCGACACCCACCACTTTCGGCCCGTAGCTTTCAAGGCGCTCGACCAAGCTGGCTGTGTGCGCCCGGGGCCAGGGCCAGCTCCCCTGGGCCTCTTCGCTTTTTTCATCTATCGCCACGACGACCACGTCCGCCGGGGCGCCGCTTTTTCTCATCCGCGACATCAGATCGTAAGCTGCGTAGTCGAGCCTGTTCAGGGGGAAATATTCGAGGGAAGAGGCCCCCAGAACGAGCAGGGTGAGCCAGATTCCCAGAACCCAGTCCTTGAAAACGAATCGCAGTATCCGCACGCCTATTCTCCCCGGGTCGGGAGGCCCTGTCGTTTTTCCTCCCGGGCCCCGCTGTTCCCTGTTCCACCGCAGGGGAAAGTTCCCGGGACACGATACCCGGCGGGCCGTGAAAATTCCACGGACCGGGCCGTTCGAGGTGTTTTCCCCCCTGTGATGGCGTACCCTCCCATTACTTTTTTTTCGGCAGATGCGATAGATAGTTTAGGGGGAAACATCGAGGGGAGACGGGCGAAAGGTCTCTGGGGCAGCAAACCTACGAAAATTAAGCACTATTTTCGCTTATTCGTATTTTTCCCGGAGGGCTTTTCGCTTCGCAAGGATGTAGACGAGGGACTCCTGGATCTTGAAGGTGACCAGGCCGAGGGCTGCCCCGGCGGTGAGGTTGTGGGTGAGAACGGATGCGAGGGCCGTGACGACTGCGGCGGCCGCGTGGTTTCCCCTGACGAGGATCTTTCGGGCGAGGAGGGCGTGAAACACGCCGACGATCACCAGGGGTACCCCCAGAAAGGGCAGGGGGAAGCCGAAGAGCACGTGCTGTGAGTAGCGGCCCGGCAGGAGGGCGATGAGGAGGAAGAGGGCCCCAACAGTGGCTGTTGCCCGGCCGGTCCGGGCGCCGAACCGGTAGTGGGCCGTGAGGCCACCCGAGCCGTGGCACATGGGAATACCCCCGAGAAGGGGACTCAGCACGTTCCCGATGCCGATGCTCGTGGCCAGGCTTCGGAGCGTCACCCGTCGGCTCCTTTCCCGGAAGAGATCTTTTGCCGTCTGGATGGTGGCCATCACGGAGTTTCCCACGGTGAGCCCCAGCTGGGGGATGACCAGCGCCACGAGGGGGAAGAGGAGGCCGTCGAGGCTCATCACCGGGGAGAGGGTTTTTGCCGCGGGACCCGCTGCCGCGACAGATGCCGGATCCCCCCTTACGATGGCGATGATGACTCCTGCTGCCAGCACGGGAAGTATCGGAGGAAGAGCCCGTATGAAGAGGAGCGTGGCGGCAAACAGCGCCGCCGCGAGCATGGCGAGAGGCGGACTCCCCAGGGCCATCGATACTCCCGTTTTTGCCAGGATGATGCCCAGGGCGAGCTGGATACCCCTTATCACCGGCAGGGGAAAGAGTTTTTGCAGGATCCCGGCGGCACCGGGAATGAGCAGCAGGAGCATGATAGCGCCGAACTCGATCCCCGCCACGTGGAGCACTTCCTGCGAAAGCCCCGACGCGAGGGCGATAGCGGCCATCGCTTTGAGCGGCTGCACCGGCATCGGGATGCCGAACCATGTTCCCGACAGGAGGTAGAAAAGGCCGGCTGCGAGAAATATCCCCTGGAGGTCGAATCCGTTCTCGATGACCAGGGCCAGGGCGAGGGGAACGAATACGCCGACGTCTCCCAGGCCACCGGCGATCTCGTTCAGAAGGGTTTGGGACCTGTTTTCTTTACCGGGCATAATGGAGTCTGTCCACAGGGTCCCTGCGCCCTGAGGCTGTCAACCTCCATGGATTTGCTCTCCTACATCTGCGAGACGGGCGGCTCTTCCGCCGACTGCGGGACGTGGCACTGGGTGCAGTTGTACCGGATTCCCACGACGTCCTCCATAGTGGCTTCTCCGGTATGCTCGTTCTTCAAATGGGATGGCGGGACTCTGGCAGCCCTGCTGTGGCCGTCTCCCATCTCTTCACCCTCCAGGTGGCAGTCGAGGCACTCGTTCGTGGACCTGTCTATCGTAAAGCTGGAAACCCGGTGGGGAACGAGAGGAGGCGCGATTTCGTAGGGGCGGGCCAGGGGCGATGTCTCTCCCGGATCTTTCCCCGTGTATACGTTCATGCCAGGCTTGCCGGTTACGAGCCCCTTCTCGCGGTAGACGTTTCCCGACGTTGCCCCGCAGGCTCCGACCAGGAGAAGGGCAAGAAACAGGCCCCATCGCTTATTCTTACGTGCCTTCATTGGTATCCCCCGGGTTTGTCATATCTTTTCAATTTTAACCGCACACTTTTTAAAGTCGTTCTGCTTGGATATGGGGCAGTAGGCATCGATGGTGACATCGTTGATCATGACATCCTCGTCGAACCACGGTACGTAGACCATCCCCTGCTGCGGGGTGACCCTTCCGCCCACCTCTACGAAAATATCGACCTGTCCCCTGCGCGAAAGTATCCGCACCTTGTCACCCGTTTTGAGCTGAAGCTTTTGCGCATCTCCGGGGTGCACGTTCGCCGTGGCGTGAGGGTAGGACCGGTAGAGGCTCTTTACCCTCCTGGTCATGGTACCCGAGTGCCAGTGCTCGAGGACCCTGCCCGTGCACAGCCAGAACGGATATTCGGCGTCCGGGACTTCCGGGGGCGGCTCGTACGGTCGAAGCCAGATCGTGGCCCTGTCGCCCTGCTTCTTGTTGCCGTAGAACTGAAACTCTTTCCCCTCCTCCACGTAGGGGTCATACCCCTCCCTGAAGCGGATCAATGTCTCTTTCCCGTCCACTACGGGCCACCTGAGCCCTCTCGATTCATGGTACGCGTCGAAGGGCGCAAGGTCGTGGCCGTGGCCCAGTCCGAACTTCCTGTACTCCTCGAAGAGGGCCTTTTCCACGTAGAAACCTGCCGATTCGCTTGCATCCGAGGGCCTCTGCCCCGCAGGTACGGGGTAGTCCGCCTTCGGGTAGTCGAAGAGTTTCCCGTGTCCCATCCTCCGGGCAAACTCGATGAACTGCCAGAGGTCTGATTTTGCCTCGCCGGGTGCGTCAACCATTTTCTTCCAGAAGTGTGTTCTGCGCTCGGCGTTGCCGAAAGCCCCCTCTTTCTCGACCCACATGGCCGTGGGCAGGACCACATCGGCAATTTCCGTCGAACGGGTCGGATAGACATCGGAGACGGCGATGAAGCGCCCCTCCTTTAGCGCCCCGGCCCTGTACCGGTTCAGGTTGGGGTAATCCTGGAAGGGGTTTGCCGTGGAGCTCCAGAAAAAGAGCACATCCCCCCTGTCCAGGGCCCGTACCATCTCTATGGCATGATAGGAGGGCTTGTCCGGGATCGTTCCCTCCGGCAGGCGCCAGATCTCCTCGGCCATTTTCCGGTGTTCCGGGTTTGCCACCACCATGTCTGCCGGCAACCGGTGCGTGAAGGTGCCCACCTCCCTGCAGGTGCCGCAGGCGCTGGGCTGGCCGGTGAGAGAGAAGGGCTGGTTTCCCGGGTCGCTGATCTTCCCCGTGAGCAGGTGGAGGTTGTACACCAGGTTGTTGATCCAGGTGCCCCGCGTGTGCTGGTTCATGCCCATCGTCCAGAAGGACATGACCTTGAGGCCGGGGTCCCCGTAGATGCTGGCCAGCTCGAGCAGGTCGGAGGGAGACACGCCGCTTACCTTTTCCACGTGCTCGGGTGTGTACTTGGACACGAACTCCCTGTACTCATCGAAGGAGACCTTCCTGGCCTCTTCTTTGAACGTGAAGTTGTCCTCGAGCCCGTAGCCTATGTTTTCCCTCCCATGCTTGAACAGCGTATGTTTTTCCACAAAATCCCTGTTCACCATGTTCATTTTTATCAGGATGTTTGCGATTCCGTTGGCGATGGCCAGGTCCGACTGCGGCTTGAAGATGATCTCTTTCTCAGCCATGCTGGAGGACATGGTGGACATGACGGTGAGGTTGATCAGCCGGGCCTTGTTGCTCGTTTTCAGCCGGTCCGTCAGCTTCGAGAACAGAATGGGGTGCATTTCGGCCATGTTGGCTCCCCAGAGCACATAGACGTCCGATTTTGCAAAATCATCGTAGGACCCCATGGGCTCATCGATCCCGAAGGTGGTCATGAAGCCCGCGACGGCGCTGGCCATGCAGTGACGGGCGTTCACCTCCAGGCTGTTCGACCTGAGCCCGCCCTTGAACAGCTTCGACGCGGCGTAACCCTCCCAGATCGTCCACTGGCCCGACCCGAACATGGCCACCGACGCTGGGCCCTTCTCCTCTATGGCCTTCCTGGCTTTTTCTGCCATCAGGTCCAGAGCGAAGTCCCAGGTGGTCTCGGTGAGCTCTCCCCTCTTGTCGTAGCGCCCCTTTTTCATCCGCACCAGGGGCTTGGTGAGCCTGTCCCTCCCGTACTGTATGAAGGGGAGGGAATAGCCCTTGACACAGAGGGTCCCCTGGTTTACCGACGATTTCGGGTCGCCCTGTACCGCCACGATCTTTCCGTTCTTCACTCCCACCATGACGCTGCAGCCGGTTCCGCAGAACCTGCAGGGGGCCTTGTCCCAGGTAAGCTCCGAAAGCGGGTCACCTGCAAAAACTTCGTAGGGATTCAGGTAAACAGTGGTTCCCAGGACCGATACGCTTATGACGCTGCTTTTGAGAAATTCCCGCCGTGTGATCTTTTTCACGTCCCCCCCTTTCAAAGAGTTGTTGCGCGAACAGGCACAAAAAGAGTCCTGTGCCCGCATGGTAAATGATTACCCGGTTCAGCGGGTAACCTGTTTGACTTGGGTCAACTTTTCTCATCTTAGTATCATTTTGCGTGAAATCCAAGACAGGAAACAAAGCGGGGATTTCTCCTGTACCCCCCGGCGGCGGTGTCCATTCAAAGCGGGAAAATTTCTTCCCGTCAGGGGCGACCTCATCCGCCGAGTGAGGTGTACATCGCAGGGTTGTCTACAGTAGTTTTGCGCGCCGGAAAGCGACGTAGACGATGAGGGCTGCCAGGATGATGATAGACAGGGCAAGCAGTCTTCCCGTTGGAAACTGCCAGATCTTATGGGGGATGATGATGTTCTTGAACCCTATGGTTTCCGTTCCGGGAATGTTGGTCTTTGACGGCAGCTCGTAGGAGAGGGATACGGTTGCAAACATTCTCTCCCTCTCTTTTTCGAGGGGGAACGCTATCGATATTTTTCTCTTTTCCTTCGGGGCGAACCGGTTGTCCGAGAGGACCCGTGTGGCCCGGAGAAACATATCCTCCGGGGAGTCAAGGGGGGCTCCCGTCTGGTCTCCGAGCACCCGCGCGAAGGTCATTTCTCTTTCGCCCAGAATGAAACCCCTCTCGTCGAAGAGCCGTGCTTTGAGTATCATCCGGTGTGTGGGCATGCCCGTGGGCAGCTTGTGGCCTCCCATGTCGTTTAAGATCTCGAGCTCCACGCATGCACTGTCGTCAAGGGCGACGATGTAACCGCTCATCCTGAAGGCCTCTTCCAAAAACATGGGGACGTGGCCTCCGCGCACGCCGTGGTCCGGTGGCTCATCGGCTGCCAGCTTTTTCCGGAGGAGGGTGACCTCCCGGTAGGGCTTCAGGAAATGGCAGTTCTGGCACTGGACCCCTTCGTCCCGGTAGACGCTCTCCCTCCACTCAGAGCCCGTGGTGAGTATCCCCACGTTGTGGGGGTTATTGAGTTCGTGACAGCCCGCACAGAGTTTCGCATCCTGGATGAGGGGCCAGCAGGCGGCCCCGTGGTGCGTGCTTTTTGCCCCTTCCAGGGGCCCTCTTTTCGTTCCCGGCCTGTTCAGAAATCGCGGGAATTGATCGCTGATCCTTGCGGCATAGACGGTGTGGCAGAAATCGCAGGTTACGCCCTCCCTTGGCGTTCCTTTCGCCCGGAGGGGGGCCTCCGGGACTGTTGATGACGGCTCATGGCAGAAGAGGCATTTCCCGCCGCTTCCCGGCTCCCCCTGCCGTATTTCCTCAAGGCTTTTCCTGAAGAGGGGGTTTACAAGGGATGCTGCATGCCGGGAACCCTTCCAGCTGCTGTAGATATCGGCGTGACAGCCGGCGCAGGAACCCGACGGTTCGTAAGAGATGGATCCATAGGCAAATAGAGGGGGAAGGGAGAGTACGATGAGGGGTAAAACTATGGAGGAGAGTATCCTGCGCATAGTTTTTAAACTATAGTTCAATATTTATAATTAATTATATACAGGAAGCACTTTTCCCGCAAGGTGAGTTTGCCAGCTTCAAGGGTGAGGGGACGTAAAGGCCGGAGAGGGCAACCCTGGCCTGCAAGAGCATGTCAGGACTCACGCGGGGTCCATGAAAATCTTTTCGCCAAGGTCACTCGTGGCCGCCCAGAGGGGGGAGAGGATTTTGTTGTGCAGGGAAAATATCCCGTCCGGGTCCGTTACGGTTTCGATTGCCTCATTGCCTGCATCCTCCCCGCCCGGTGACCCGGAAATGAGATTCTCTCCTCCCGTGAAAGCGGCTAGGCCGTCGATTACGAGGATACTCCGCGGGGGCGGCTCCCACACCCCCGTCTCTTTCCTGGCTCTCCTGATTTCCCCCATCATCGCATTCCGGGTATGTTCCCCGGGACGCGGCGTAATGTCCTCACCCCCTTCACCCGTGATCCCCCTCACCGGCACCTGAGACGAGGCCACTTTCAGGGCCCCGACGAGGGCGGGAGGGATTACGGGCAGAGAAAAGTGGACGAACGCCTGGGCCTGTCCAATTGCCCGGGAAATCATCTCCCCGGTTGCAGCAGGGGCCGGCCCATCGGGGCCGCGTTGATTCCCGGCACCCTGGCCCGGGTCTGCTGGCTGTTTCGCGGGATCCCTGATCTCGAAGGAACATCCCACGGATGCGAGGTACTCAGCGAACATTTCCGGGCTGAAATCCTCCGTGTACACGTACATCAGGGTGCAGACAGGGCACTCGATCTTTGGCTCATCGATCCTCTTGCTGAACTTGTAGAAACGTTTTGCCTCCCGTGCCAGGGCGAGGCACTTCATGCAGAAATAACCAGGCCCTGCCGGGAAACGTGATGGTTCCACCGTTGCTTTCGACATTTATTCGTCTCTCCCTACCTACTCAGATTGTGAAAAGATGGGTTTCGGTTCAGAAAATCAAGCTCCGTCACCCGGAAAAAGGGTTCCCTATCAGGTGCTTGCCTTTTGGGTTGTCCTGTGGTACGAAATTCTACCGCCCGTTGCCTGCACCCCCGGTTGCACATAACGATACGGGGGGGGTCTGCGTGCACAAAACCGGAGGGGAGAGACGCTGCGAAGAGGAGAATATGGAGTTTTCTTCGCTGAGCCATTTTACCGTCGTGATGGTCGCCTTCGGTCTTGCCATGGACGCATTTGCCGTATCCGTGTCGAGCGGCCTGGCGATGAGAAACATGATGCGGGTGGGGCAGGCGTTCAAGATCGCCCTCTATTTCGGGATCTTTCAGGGAGTCATGCCGGTGATCGGGTGGATGGCCGGGACCGGCTTCAGGAAACTTATTTCGGCCTATGACCACTGGATCGCCTTCGGCCTCCTTGCCGGCGTGGGTATCAAGATGATCTACGAGTCCACCCGGCTTGGTGGAAATAAGGTGTTCAACGGCCCCCCAAACCTCTACCTCCTGCTGGCCCTTTCCGTCGCAACGAGCATCGACGCGCTTGCGGTGGGGCTGTCCCTCTCTTTTTTGCGGGTATCGATCATCACCCCTTCGGTCGTCATCGGCCTGATCACGTTCAGCCTCTCGCTTCTGGGGGTGTACGTGGGGGGGAAGGTGGGTCACTTCTTCGAAAAGAAGATCGAAATGGTGGGGGGACTCATCCTCATAGCGATAGGGATAAAGATCCTCATCGAGCACCTCGCGTAAACCGCTCCCATCCAGCCCTTTTTTGTCCGCTTATCCCGGCAAGCGGTCGGCGACGATCAGTCCCCCACATCCCTCAGGTACCGCTCCCTGCCGCTCATGAACTCCCTGTACACCTTGTAGTGGTCGGTATCCTCATAGGCAACCTTGCGGATGGGGACGTGGTCGAAGCTGTAGATAGAGGCCCCCGGTAAGGAAAGCAGTATCGGAGAGTGGGTGGCCATGATGAATTGGGCGTGTCCCGCCCCCGCGGCGTCGAGGATCACCCCGAGAAGGTCGAGCTGGCTCCTCGGGGAGAGTGCAGTCTCGGGCTCATCGAGCAGGTAGAGCCCCCTGATCTGATACCTGGCCCGGAAAAAGGAGAGGAGAGACTCGCCGTGTGATTGTGTCATGAGGGATTTCCCGCCGAAATATTTCAGCTGGCCGGCATCGGCTGCGGCGAACTCGTCGAGTATCTGCGCGTAATACAAAAATATTTCCGAGCCGAAGAATGAACCGGTAACCCTCCCCTGTTCCCACGTGATACCGATACAATCCTGCAGCCGCTCTTCGTAGGGGTTGTTTTCCACGCGCCTTCGCTCCGGCGGCTCCCAGATCGGGATTTCGCAGCTGCGACAGATCGCCTTGAGCAGCGTTGATTTGCCCGTCCCATTCTCGCCTGCAAAAAACGATACGGGAGTGTCGAAAACGATATGCTCCGTTTTATGAAAGACCTCGAGGTTGAAGGGGTAGCGTACCCTGGTCGGGTATTTGTGGGGAAGGAGCGTGACCTTCCTGAGGTGCACCATGGTATCTCCTCGGAATCGCGGTCTGTGTCGGCCCATTTGCTGCAGGATAGGGGTATTATACCGCCTGCGGGGGCGGAAGTGGAACAGCAACCGGCACGAGTGGGATGATTTTCGCGGGGAAAAGGAACTTCTTCGGGCAAATTGCGCCTCGACTCAGGGCAATTTTGGCATTGACAGGCCGTACAGCCCGGATTTAGACTTATTCTGCATCGTTTGCTCATCCCGGTAATCTAAAAATTTACAGGAAGCAGGGGAAGTCGTTTTTTTCTCCGGGCAGCTCTCCATATCGGAGGGTGAGTGTTTACCAAAGCCGAAAGGAGGTGAGGAGGGGGATTTTATTACGGGAGGTTGCTTACCGGCCCGGTTCAGCGGTGCGTAATAAAAAAATGGGGGTGTAACGATGAAGAGACTTTCCGTTGTGCTGCTCGCGGTAGTGCTCGGCGTTTTTCTTTCCACCGGTGTGTCTGCGGAAAGCGGGACAAAGGAAGAGTGCGTCGCGAAGAACAAGGAAGCCGCTCAGATGATCACCGACCAGGGGATCGATGCGGCGAAAGCAGAGATAAACAAAAAAGATGGCAAGTTCGTGTGGAAAGACACCTACGTGTTCCTCATGGACTTGGATGGCAACATGCTTGCCCATCCCATGAAGCCTTCGTTGATCGGGAAAAACATGCTGGAAACTCCCGACAAGGCGGGAAAGATGTTTTTCAAGGATTTCGTAACGGTAGCGAAGGACCCCGGCGAGGGGTGGGTTGACTACATGTGGCCGAAACCGGGCATGGATGAGCCACAGGCGAAGACCACCCACATCTTCCGGGTTCCGGGGACGGATTTCCTGGTCGGCGCGGGCGTATACAAGTAACCCTTTGATACTGGGGAATGGACGGTGGCCCCCGGCAGGGCCATCGGCGAAGTTATGAACGGGGCGGGGCTGGATATTGGTAACCAGCCCCGCCAGCCATTTTCGGCATCCTCGTTCCAGGGGTCCGAAAAAAAATGATCTACTGCGTCAATCCCTGATTCGTGACACGGCATGGTACTGGCGATCGACATCTTTTCGGACGTGATCTGTCCCTGGTGCTTCATCGGGAAGCGCCGCCTCGAGAAGGCGCTGGAACTTTTCGGCGGGAAGGCAGAGACCCGCGTGACCTGGCTCCCTTTTCAGCTCAACCCCGGTATGCCGAAGGAGGGGATGAAGAGGTCCGAGTACCGCGTGGCGAAGTTCGGGAGCCTCGAAAGAAGCGATGAGCTCGACGCCCACGTGCTGGCAGCGGGGTTGGAAGAGGGCATACCCTTTGATTTCGGCCGTATACAGCTGACACCCAACACCCTGGACGCTCATCGCCTGATCTGGCTCGCCGGGCAAAAAAACCTGCAGGACCCCGTCGTGGAAACCCTTTTTTCGGCCTATTTTCTGGATGGGAAAGATGTGGGGGAACAAAATTTCTTGCGGAAAATTGCCGAGTCGGCCGGCCTCGAGTCACGAAATGAGGAAGATATGTTCGGCGAGGAGAGCCTCGCGGCCGTTACGATGGAGGAGGAGCGGGGGCGCAGACTCGGTATCGCCAGCGTGCCGAGCTTTTTGATCGGCAATAAATACCTCGTTTCCGGAGCCCGGTACCCGGAGACACTGCTGTCGGCATTTATCCAGATAGTTGAGAGAGGCGAGGCCGGTGGCTAGGTGATGGAGGCTGCCGGTTACCCGCAGGGGGCCCGGGGAAAGCTCATCGGGAAGAGGTTCTCAGGCCCTGTCCCTGTTTTCACGGGAGGTGTCATGACGAAGGCAGTTCAAATTCACGAAACCGGCGGTCCCGAGGTCATGAAGTGGGAGGAAATCGATGTGGGAAGGCCCCGGGAGGGCGAAGTGCTCCTGCGCCACACAGCCGTGGGGCTGAACTATATCGATGTGTACCACCGCACCGGGCTGTATCCCGTTGGGGACCTGCCCACGGTAATCGGCATGGAAGGTGCGGGAGTGGTCGAGGAGATCGGCGAGGGCGTCTCGGGAGTCGCTCCCGGGGACCGCGTTGCCTATGCCGGTGTCCCGATGGGCTCGTACGCCGAGGTGCGGATCATGCCGGAGCACCGCCTGGTGAAGATTCCAGACGGCATCGATGATGTGGCGGCGGGGGCGATGATGCTCAAGGGGATGACGGCCCGGTATCTGCTCCGCCGCACCTGCCCCGTTCAGGCAGGGGAGACGATACTGTTCCACGCGGCGGCAGGGGGCGTGGGGCTTATCGCCTGCCAGTGGGCCAGGCACCTGGGCGTGACGGTCATCGGCACGGTGGGCAGCGAGGAAAAGGCCGAACTGGCCAGGCAGCACGGCTGCCACCATACGATCCTCTACCGGGAGGAGAACTTTGTGAGCCGCGTTCGGGAGATCACCCAAGGAGAAGGGGTATCGGTAGTGTACGATTCCGTCGGCCGCGACACCTTTCTGGGATCTCTCGACTGCATCCGCCCCATGGGGATGATGGTGAGTTTCGGCCAGTCCTCGGGGCCCGTCCCGCCCCTGGACACGGGGATGCTGGCCGCAAAGGGCTCGCTGTTCCTCACCCGTCCGTCGCTGTTGGTTTACACGGCGAGGAGGGAAGATCTTCTGGAAACGGCGGCCGACCTCTTCGATATGGTGGAAAAGGGTGTGGTCAGGATAGAGGTGAACCAGACCTATCCGCTCAGCGATGCGGGTCAGGCCCACATTGACCTGGAGTCGAGAAAGACCACGGCATCGACGGTCCTCATTCCCTGATACCGCTGAAGCGGGCCCGGAACCGCCCAGGTTCGGAAACCATCTCATAATGGAGACCCAGAGGAGGGTCATATGGTTGCGGGTAAGGAGGTATATTGTTTTCTCCTGGCGCTCCCCATAGCGGTCGCCGCCTGCGGCGCCAAAGCCCCGGAACCCGGTTACATAATCCTCAGCGAAGAGGATGGCTACGAGGTGCGCGAGTACGCGAAATATGTCGTTGCCGAGGTTACGGTAACCGGGACGCACCGTGAAGCGCTCTACGGCGGGTTCCGGATCCTCTTCGATTACATCGATGGAAACAACGCGGCCCGGGAGAAAATGGAGATGACGGCCCCCGTGACACGGGAGAAACCGCAGGGGCCGGAAAAGATTCCCATGACCGCCCCGGTTATCCTCGAGGGGGACGGGGAGGTATACGTGGTCGCCTTCGTTATGCCCCTTGCCTACCGCATCGATACCCTTCCCCGGCCGGGCAACGCCCGCATCAGCTTCCGGGAGGTGGAGGGAAGGAAGGTTGCGGCACTTCGCTTCTCCTGGTACGCCACGGAGAAAAGGGTAAAAGAGAAGAAAAAAACGCTGGAAGAGCACCTGGCACGGGACGGATACAGGGCAACATCAACCTTCCGCGCCGCCTATTACAACCCCCCCTGGACGCTTCCCTTCCTCAGGAGAAACGAGATCCTCGTTGATATCGAGTAGCGCAGGCCCTGCGCCACGGCTGTAATCTGCTGAAATTTTACCTCACTTCCCTGCGGGGAGTGTGGTACTATCCCAGAATATGTGAGGTGTAATAAAACAGGGAAAATCAGCGTAGTATATAATAGGACTTATTATCGACAGGAGCCGTTGATGGACACCCTGGGAAGCACGAAGGGGCAGACCGTAGCCGTTTGTGACGTCTGCCACGTTCCTCTGGGATGTTTCGACCTTGCAAGGTCGGATCATCTCTGGAAGTGCAGCGGCTGTGAGGACTACGGTTTTTGCGAAAAACGCTATTTCTTCCTCGACAAGCCGTTGAAGAGGGTGACGGTCGACTGCGGGAACTGCCAGCTGAAAAGAGACATCGAGGGGGAACTTGGGGCCCCCATCTAAAACCTGTCTCTAACGCGGGGAGCTTTTTCCGCGGTGGGTTTTGCGAGACCCGCCCCGTCGCCGAGCGGTTTCGCCTTGCCGGTGCATTTCAATCTGTGCCGGTTGTCTTTGCCGGGCCCGGAACCCCACCGGTAAGCAGGAGAGTGAAAGTGCCCTGTCTCCACTGAAGAAACCGGGTTTCTTCGGCACCCATCAAATGAAAAGAGATTCGCCGTATCCCGGGCAAAATTTCCCGTGAGGCTGTTTCGGGATCCTATTTCCCGGGTATAATGAAGATGGTAGAGGGCAGGAAAACCGCAAAGGGAGGAGGAGATGATCAAGATAGTGGGAATTTCGGGAAGCCTCAGGAAAGGTTCCTTCAACACGGCTCTCTTGCTTGCCGCTGCCGAAGTGTCCCCGAAGGACTGCGTCCTGGAAATTGCGAGCATCAGGGGAATCCCCCTTTACGACGGGGACATGGAAAAGGAGATCGGGATCCCCGAAGCGGTTGTAAAGCTCAAGGAGCGGATAGCGGTTGCCGACGGACTCCTTCTGGCCACACCGGAATACAACAGTTCGATTCCCGGAGTCCTCAAGAATGCCATCGACTGGCTCTCGAGGCCCCCCGAGGATATCCCCTGGGTGTTTGCCAACAGGCCGGTGGGCATTATCGGGGCAACGCCCGGGCAGGGGGGGACGCGCTTTTCCCAGACGGCCTGGCTGCCCGTACTCCGGTCTCTGGGCGCGCGGGCATGGTTCGGCAGGCAGCTCTATGTAAGCCAGGCTGCCGGGCTTTTTGACGGGTCGGGAAAGCTGGTCGATGAGAAAACGCGGGGCCGCCTCGAATCCTTCATGGAGGGTTTTGCCGCCTTCGTGAAAGGGTAGTGGCCGGGTTTTTCTTCTGCTCAGCGATCTATCTTAGAAGGTGTTATCGCGTGCCCTTCACGGCATCCAGAGGTACATGAACTCGACCCCTGCCAGCGGGGCGAAAGCGTCCTTCCCCCCGGTGATGATGTCCTCGACGGGGGAATTGCTGTCCCCGGATGCGGCATAGATCGACCCCTTGTACTCCCCCGTGCGGTAGTACGTGACCACCCGGGCCTCCTCGATGCCGAGAGACTCTTTCATGGTGCGAATGGCGTCGTCAAGATACCCGATCCGGTCGATGAGCTTTGCCCCGAGTGCCTGATCGGCCGTGTAGATGCGCCCGTCGGCGAGCACTTTCAGTTCCTCCATGGCCAGCACGCCCTTCCGCCGGGAGTGCACCGCGTCGAGGAACCGTTCGAAGAGGGAGTCGATGATCGCCTGAATGATCTCCTTCTCCTCGGGCGTGCGCGCCCGGAAGGGGGAGAAGATATCCTTCTTGTCACCCGATTTGTACGTCTCCTCTTCCACGCCGATCTTGCCGAGCAGCCCCTCGATGTTGAACTTGAGGACAATCACGCCGATACTTCCCGCAAGGGCCGTGGGGTGGGCGATGATCTCGTCCGCTGCCGAAGCCACGTAGTACCCCCCCGAGGCGCCAACGCTCATGATGCAGGCAAAGACGGGGATCTTCTTTCTCTCCCTGAAGTTCCCGATTTCGTGGTAGAGGATGTCCGTGGCCGTCACCAGCCCCCCCGGTGAGTTGATCTTCAGGATCACACCGGCCAGGTCGCGGTCCGCCTCTGCCATCCTCAGCTCCTCCCGTATCTGCTCTACGATGGAAGGTCTCCTTATGAGCCCCAGGCGGTCCGTTCGGGCCCGTTCCGTGATAAATCCCGACACGTTGACCAGGAGAATCTTCGGGCGGCCCGTTCCTTCTAAGACCTTTTCCTTCAGCTCCGCCGGCTGCGGAACGAGGGACATGTTCACGGCACATCCGGGGAAATGCAGGAGAGCAAGCGTAAGTGCCAGATAAATGCCTCTTTTCACCATGGGCTTTCACCCCCTCTGGGTTTCCCTTTCCGGGTCCGTCTGTGGTGAAGGATCCGGGGAAGATGTATTGAACATCTTACCACTTTATCTCAGCTTATTCCTTTGCCAAATTTCTCTGGTGCGTTCGGTTCAGGGCTTTACCCCGCACCCTTCCCGGGGGAAGGATCTCTTCGCGGGCCTTCCGGGGAGCTTCACCCATCCCCGCCGTTTACCCCGGAACATGACTATCCGGTCGGTTGATAATTGACTTAAAATATTGAATTATAATATTAATTAATTTTATAAAAAAAATATTGATTTATGATTGACTGCTCAGTCGATATTTGATATCTGTATTAGTATGAGCCTGGGCAAAAGGGCAAGAGGAGACAAGCGGGCGATGATCATCGAGGCGGCGGCACGGGTCTTCGCGCAGAAAGGGTTTTCCGGTACGGTCATGGCCGAGATCGCAGACCTGGCCGGAGTCGGGAAGGGGACGATCTACGAGTATTTCGATAGCAAGGAGGAGCTGTTCTTTTCCGTGTTCGAGTGGTTTTCAAGGGAACTCGGTGCGTCGGTCACGGTCAGCGTTGCCGCCCTGGGGGGTTCTGCTTCGGAGCGCCTCATGGCCCTGAGCAGTTCGCTCATGAGATCCTGGGACGAGATACGGGACATGTTCTCCCTGTTCTTCGAGTTCTGGGCCGCATCCCAGTCGTCCCAGATGCGGGAGCGGTTCAAAAACGCATTTCGAGAGGCCTACGGGGAATTCCGCGGTATCGTCTCATCCCTGATACGGGAAGGGATGGCGCGCGGCGAGTTCCTTCCCCATGTGGATCCCGAAGCCGTGGCTGCAGCCCTGGTGGGGACGTGGGATGCCCTTTTTCTCCAGGCGTGGTTCGAAGATTCCTTCGACCTCACCGCCACGGCGAGAAATTTCATGACCGTGCTGATACAGGGCTTGCAAGGTTCAGGGGGCGGAAGGGGGGAACCCTGATCGTTGCCGGGCAGGGAGGCCACTGCCTGGCGGGGGTAGGTAATATGCGTGAAAAGATGTGGCTGTTTATCTGGCTGACCCTCTTGGGCCTTGTTCTGCGGTGCGGTGGAGCGCACGCGCTGGACGCTTCGTCCCTGGTGGAGGCTTCCGTAGAGTATTACCGGGGCGAGGCCTCCGTTGCGGTGGTGGACATGGTCATCCACCGGCCGAAGTGGGAGCGGGCAATGACGATAAAGGGGTGGACCAAAGGGCGCAAGAAAAGCCTCTTTACCATAACCGCCCCCCCAAAGGACGAGGGAAACGGGACCCTCAAGCGGGGTGTCGAGATGTGGACATACAATCCCAAGATAAACCGGGTCATAAAGCTTCCCCCATCGATGATGTCCCAGGCATGGATGGGCTCCGATTTTTCAAACAACGACCTGGCAAAGTCCGACAGCATCGTCGACGAATATACCCACAGGATCATCGGCGAGGAGACACACGAGGGGAAGAAGGTGTTCGTCATCGAGTCGGTTCCCAAACCACACGCCCCCGTAGTGTGGGGGATGCAGAAACTGAAGATCCGGGAGGATTACATCCTCCTCGCCGAGGAGTTTTACGACGAGGATCTCAAGCTGGTCAAAGCGATGACGGGGGAGCAGATACAGATGCTGGGCGGCAGGCTCTTTCCCCGGGTGTGGAAGATGCAGAAAGCAGGAGCCCTGGACGAGTACACCCTTTTGCACTACCGGGAACTCGAGTTCAAGGACGATCTGCCCGAAAGCTTCTTCACGCTCGGTGAATTGCGAAAGCCCCGGAGGTAGCGTCTCTTGGTATCCATCGACACGAAGATGGCATGGCGGAACATCTGGCGAAACCCGAGAAGGTCGATCCTGACCATAATGGCAATCGTCTTTGCAACACTCCTGCTCGTTTTCATGCTCTCCTGGCAGTTCGGCTCGTACCACACCATGATCGATACGTCGGTAAAAATGTACACGGGCCACCTCCAGGTGCAGGAGAAAGGGTACGGGGAAAAGAAGGACATCCGGCTTGCAGTGCCCGACCCTGAAGGGGTAGCCCGCATACTCGACGGCGTTGCAGGTGTCGACGCCTATTCAACGCGTGCCAGCGCCTTCTCTCTGGTCTCGTCGAGGGAACGAACGAGCGGGGTCCTGGTCGTCGGGATCGACCCGGTGCGGGAAGGCAGCGTCTCGACCATAACGAAGCTGATCCGAAAAGGGAGCTTTTTGTCATCGGGGGACACCAACCGGGCCGTCGTTGGCGCTCTTCTGTCGAAAAACATGCAGGTGGTCCCCGGGGATGAGCTCGTGCTCCTGGGCCAGGGGCGCGATGGTTCTATCGCGGCAACCGTGGTCAGTGTGCGGGGGATATTCGAATCCGGCCAGGATGAATTCGACCGGGGAACGATCCTGATCCCCCTCCCGTTTTTTCAGGATGTCTTCAGCATGAACGGTGCCGTTCATGAGGTGGTTGTTCTCGGAAGATCCCAGGATGACGTTGCTACGATGAAAGAAACCATTGCCGCCCGCATTGCCCGGCTCGAAGGCGGTGAACAGCTGGTTGTGCTGGACTGGATGGAGCTTTTACCGGGGATCGTCCAGGCCATCAAGATGGACCTGGTCAGCGGGTTCATCTTCTATGTCATTCTCATCGTCGTCGTCGGCTTCAGTATCCTGAATACCTTTCTTATGGCAATATTCGAGCGGAAAAAGGAGTTCGGTGTCCTTTCGGCTCTGGGGGCCGGACCAAAGCGGCTGATGAAGCTTTTGCTCATCGAATCGGCGAGCATGACGCTGGTGGGAATAGTTCTCGGGATCGCCGGTGGATGCCTCGTCACCTGGTACTTTCAGGTGCACGGGATTCTCCTCCCCGGTGCTTCCGACTGGCTCCGCATGTACGGGTTGCCCGAGAGGATGTTCCCCCGCCTCTCTCTTCTGTCCATCTCCATCGGTGCGGGTATCGTGCTGATCATAACGCTTCTGACGGCCCTTTATCCGGCCTTTGCCGTGCGGCGCATCGAGCCGGCAAGGGCACTCAAGGCGGCATAGGCGGTGGGGGGGAAGGGTACGTGCAAAGATGGCACTCAGAATTGGAATCTCGATTTGCGGATCGGGGAGTGAAGAGGGGGAGCGGGAAATTGTAAGCTGCAGAGGGCTGTTTACCGGGAGGCTCGATTGTATTTCCAGTTAGGCTGGCGGAACATATGGCGAAACCCACGGCGGACCATGGTTATCCTGACCGCCGTGATCATCGGGGTCTGGAGCATGGTTTTTCTCGGGGGGCTCATGCGGGGGTTTGCCGACCAGCTCGTTCGAAACAGCATTGCCACCCTTACCGGCCACATTCAGGTTCACGCGAAGGGGTATCGCGACGATCCGGCCATCGAACACAGCATCTCCGATGCTTCGAAACTGCAGGCGGTCCTCGAAAGTACCTTACCTCCCGGCGCAAACTGGGCTTTCCGGGTCAGGGTAAGCGCCGTTGCAAGCAACGCGCGGCATTCCAGCGGTGTGGTCATGGTGGGAGTCGAGCCGGAAGAGGAGGCCCGTGTCTCCTTCATCGGAAAGGCGGTGACCGATGGAGATTACCTGGAATCGGGTGATGAGTACGGGATAATCGTGGGAGCGGCCCTCTTTGAGAAATTCGAGACGAAACGGGGGCACAAACTGGTACTCATGGCGCAGGACACACAAAAGGAGATAGCTTCCCGTGCCTTCCGCATCACCGGGATCTTCAGGGCCGAACTGGAGGCCACGGAGAAGCAGTTCGTTTTTGTAACCATGCCCGCGGCAAAAGAAATGCTGAAGTTTGAAGGAGGGATCTCGGAAGTTACGATAGTTTTGCCGCGCCGGCAGGGCGCGGAGAGGGTGGCGGAAGATTTGCGGAAGAAACTTTCCCGGGATACATATGAAGTGCACACCTGGCGGGAGCTCCTGCCCCTCACCACGGCGATTTTGAAGATGTATGACGGCTTCATCATCTGGTGGTTCCTCGTCGTATTCATCGCCATGGGCTTTGGCATCGTGAACACGACGCTGATGGCCGTCTTCGAGCGGGTGCGGGAGTTCGGCCTGCAAAAGGCGCTGGGCATGAAACCGCTGTGGATAGTACGGGGCGTGATCACGGAGACGGCCTGTCTCCTCTTCCTCGGCATGCTCGCGGGAAACACCCTGGGATATCTGACCGTTTATTCCCTTGCAAGGAGGGGGATAGACCTTACCTCTCTCTCTGCCGGGATGGAGTTTTTCGGTTACTCCCGTATCATCTACCCCGTCATTCACGGCAGGGATCTGTTTGTTGCCAACGCCGTCGTCCTGGTGCTGGGACTCCTCGTGAGCCTTTACCCCGCGGTGAAAGCTGCCCGGATCAGCCCCGTTTCTGCCATGACCCAGACGTGAAGCATGAGCCGGTCTGGATTCGGGCAGGCACGGCCGTGAACTATACAATGTGGTGAAAATGAACGGAAAAGCTCTGGCGGGAGAGTGACATGGGAATCGTTGAGCTCAGGGGTGTGAAGAAAACCTACCAGGAAGGGAAAGTCGAGGTTCCCGCGCTTAGGGGCGTGAACCTCTCGGTTGAAAAGGGGGGCTTTCTCGCCCTTGCCGGCCCTTCGGGTTCGGGGAAGACGACCCTTTTGAACATCATCGGGGGCCTGGACTCGGCTGATTCGGGGAGCGTGATGGTCAATGGAAACGACCTGAATGCTATGAGCCAGTCCCAGCTGGCACAGCTGCGTCTCCAGAGGATCGGTTTCGTGTTCCAGGCCTACAACCTGATTCCCGTTTTGTCGGCAGCAGAGAATGTGGAATACGTGATGCTTCTCCAGGGAGTTCCCCAGCAGGAGCGGCGGAGCAAGGCGCAGGATATCCTGGACGAGGTGGGGCTCTCGGGTCTTAGCGACAGGAGGCCGGGCGAGCTGTCGGGAGGGCAGCAGCAGCGGGTTGCCGTGGCGCGTGCCATCGTCTCGAATCCGGCGATCGTCCTGGCCGACGAGCCCACGGCGAACCTCGATTCCGACACGGGAAGGGGGCTTCTGGAAATGATGAAGAGCATGAACGAGAAAAGAGAGGTCACCTTCATCTTCTCCACCCACGATACCATGGTCATGGAGTTTGCCCGTCGCCTCGTGTTGATTCGGGACGGGCTGGTGGATGATGACCGGGTCAAATGACCGTTCCCCTCCCCGGGGTTTCCGTCTCTTCACAGATCGGTATCTGCCGTCGGCGGGGAGTGAGGAAAATTTCACCTTCCGGCCCGGGATGGTACGGTGAGAGGATTCAGAAGGAAAAGGTTGTCCGTTACCGGCTTCCTGCTCGGGTTAGCCCTCGTATCGATGCATCAGGCGGCGCCCCCGGCGGCCGGGGAGGTCACGGCGACGTGGGGCGGGCAGGTGAAGGCACAGGGCTTCGTTTCGCGGGCAAAAAGCGGCTCCCTCTTCGAGCCCGTCGGCACGGGAACCCTTTTTGACGGGAACGTGCAGTTCCGGCTGAAAAACGACCTCTTCTTCTCGGAAAAAACCTATTTCACCACCCACTACGAGGCGGTCCTCTCCGGGGGCGACACGCGAAGGAAGGTAAATACCCTGGACCGGCTCTTCCCGGGTATCGCCCGGGTCGTCGTTCCAGCGGGCCGGGCCCTGGAGGATGACCGGCGATTTTTCGATCTGACCGGGACCGTAGACGATGATGAAGGGCACGCCCTCTACCACCGCCTGGACCGCCTGTTTCTCGGACTCCAGCCCGGGTGGGGGAGCCTGCGCATCGGCCGGCAGGCCGTGACCTGGGGAAACGGGCTGATCTTCAACCCCTTCGACCTGGTAAACCCCTTTTCTCCCACCGATATAGAGCGGGACTACAAGGTCGGCGATGACATGTTGAACGCCCGGTTTCCGGCGGGTAGCCGGGGGGAGCTCCAGCTGCTCTACGTCCAGAGGAGGGATCCTTCGACGGGGGACCCGGTATGGCCACAGAGCTCGCTTGCCGGGAAACTGCACTTCCCCCGGGGGACCACGGAGCTCGACCTGATGGCGGCGAAACACTACCGGGACACCGTCGTCGGGATCGGGAGCACCGGGTATCTGGGAGATGCCGCCTGGCGCGTGGATGGAACCTGGACGTTTCTCAGGGAAAACCGGGGAAACGACGACTACCTGTCCCTGGTGGCGAACGTCGACTACTCATGGGTCTGGGGGGAGAAGAACTTTTACGGGTTCCTCGAGATCTACCTAAACGGCCTGGGTGACAGGCGCTACGCCGAGGCGGTCCTCGACCCCGACATCCGGGAGAGGCTGGAGCGGGGCGAGCTGTTCGTCCTGGGGCGGGCCTATCTGAGCGGCCACGTGATGGTGGAGCTCCATCCCCTTTTCAACCTCTTTTTGACGGTGATAAACAACCTGGACGATCCCTCGGGCATTGTCCAGCCCCGCGCCGTCTGGGACCTGGCGGAAGATGTCCAGGTAACCGTGGGGGGAAACGTGGCGTACGGGGAGAGAGGCACCGAGTTCGGGGGCTTCGATCTTGCCGGATCGGGCCTGTTCACCGAACCATCCGACAGCGCCTATGTGTGGATCACCTACTACTTTTAACGGTTTTCCGACCGAAGCCCCTGATGAGCCATACGAGGGCCAACGCCATCAGCAGCACCGAGAAGTACTGCCCGGGGGTAAGACCGAGGTATCTCGTGTCGGCCACGCGAAGGGTGTCGAGCAGGAAGCGGGCCGGCGCGTAGAGGAGCATGACCAGTGCCGGCTGGAAACCTTCGAAGGGGCGGGTGTTCCTGGTTGCGTGGAGGACGATTATGAGCAAAAGGGTCAGAAACATCTCGTACATGCCCAGGTTGTGGCGCACCACGCCCGAGGGGTCCGCCATGGCGAGGATGAAGTCTGTCTGCCGGCCCGGGTGATCGAACACGATCGTACAGCCGATGCGGCCGATGACCCAGCCGTGGACGAGGCCGAAGATGACCGCCTCGCCGTACCGCAAAACGGGCACCTTTTTCCACCGGAAGTAGACGAGGGCGCCGAGGGCGCCGCCGATGAACCCCCCGTACGAGGAGAGCCCCCTCCAGAACGCAAGAAGGGTAAGGGGGTTCTTCCTGACTTCGTCGGGGTAGTAGAGGATGTCCGATACCAGGTGGGCCATGACGAACGCTACGATGAGGAGCCAGAACATCCCGTCGGCCATGATGTCGGGATCGAGGCCGGTTTGAACTGCTCGCCTCCGGCCGATCTTGAATCCCACGATCACGGCGAGAGCGACCAGCACGCCGAAGGGGTTGATCGGGATGTACCCGAAAAGCTTGTATGGGGGAATGTAGAGGCTCGGCAGCATGACGACCCGGTTACGGAAATTTTTTGGCTATATCCTTTTTAAACCATAATGCTCTGTTTGTACACGCCCTTTCCCCGTTTTCCCCCTCCCTCACCTCGAAGCACCCCCAAATTATTCGCCGAATCGTTATCTCATTATGGTATGTATTAAAAGTGATCGGGATGGAAGACAGGGGGCCCCGTCAACCGGGGATATTGCCCGTGTCCCGCTCTCTTGGAGCAAACGATGATCAGGTGTCCGGGGTGTCAGGCGGAATTCGAGACGGGTGCGAAATTCTGCATTCACTGCGGGGCGGACCTTTCCGGGGAATTCCTCCGAAATCCTGTCTGCCCGAAGTGCGGGAGAACGTATCCCGAGGGCTCCAACTACTGCGACGATGACGGCTCCAGGCTCGTCGAGGAGGAAATGCTGGTCCCCCGGTGCGTCGTCTGCGGGAGAACGTTCAGTGAGGAGACGAGATTCTGCCCCGATGACGGGGGAGTCGTCATTGCCGGGGCGTTGCGGAAAAAATCTCCTTCCCCCTTTACCATCGGGAAGAAGGTAAGCGACCATGAATGGGAGGGGCTCGTTGGCAGGGAGTACCGGGTAAAAAGGCATGAGTACCTCTCACGGGGGTGGGAGCTGTTCAAGGAGAACGCCGGCGGGTTTATCGGGTTTTCCGCCCTCACCATTTTTGTCAACCTTGCCCTGCAGTTTCTGCCGATGCTGGGCTTCCTCGTAAGAGCTGCCATTTACGCCCCGCTGATCGGTGGTTTTTACATCATGGCATTCAAGATGATCAAGAGGCAGCGGACGGAGTTCGCCGACTTCTTCTTGGGATTCGGCTTTTTTCTCCCCCTTCTTTTGGGCGGGCTGCTCACCGGCTTCTTCACGATCGTGGGGCTCGTTCTCCTCGTGGTTCCGGGGATCTACCTGGCCGTCTCCTACGTCTTCACCATTCCTCTCATCGTTGACCGGGAGATCGACTTCTGGCAGGCGATGGAGATCAGCAGGAAGTTCGTCACGAAAAACTGGTTTTCCCTCTTCCTCTTCCTTTTTGTCCTCTTCCTCGTCAACATAGGCGGCGCCCTGCTCTTCGGCGTAGGACTCCTGGTCACCATTCCCTTTACGTTCTGCTCCCTTGCGGCTGCCTACGACGACCTGCTGGGCATAGAGACGGGATACTTCTGATTTGCCCGTGCTGCCCCGCTTTCTTGCCAGCCGGCAAGCTGCCTGGTATGCTTTTTCAGAGGCATTCGCCTCCAGTCCTCGATGCGCCTGAAGGGCAGCGTTTGGCCGTTACGCCGGCAGGGGGAAGGCTCATCACCGGGGTCAGGCCCTGGCGGGGAAGGTCACCTTTCACGGGGCTGCGAAATGCCCGGTCCTGCAAAAGAGTGCTCCAGAAATAAGCCAAGGGGGAGGAGGAAAATGGCGTGGATAAGCCTGGAAAAGAGAGAGGGGATTGCCGTGATTACTCTCTTAAGGGAGGAGAGGATGAACGTGTTCAACCTCGAGTCGGGAAAAGAGCTGCTCGAGGCCCTCTTTAACGCCGGTTCTGACGGAAGCGTGCGCTGTGTCGTCATAACCGGGGCCGGCAGGGTATTTTGCGCCGGGGGGGACATCGGCCTGATGGAGAAGGGTATCAGGGATGGCGGATACGACATGCGGCTGCTTCCCGTGTACCTCCACACGATAATAGCCGAGGTGAGAAGGATGGAGAAACCGGTGATTTCCGCCATCAACGGGGTGGCGGCAGGCGCAGGGATCGGGATAGCCCTGTCTGCCGACCTGGTCTACGCCTCGGAGAGAGCGACCTTTGTCCTTGCCTACGGTAACATTGGGCTCTCCCCCGACGGTGGCGCCACATTTCTCCTTGCCCGTGAGATGGGATACCACAGGGCCATGGAGCTGATGCTCACCGGCAGGACCCTGTCTTCAAGGGAAGCCCTCACCCTGGGCCTCATCAACGGGGTTTTCGGCGGGGAGGAGCTTTTCGAGGCCGTTTACGAGGTGGCGAAAAAGGTGGCGGCGGGACCAACGAGGGCATTTGCCAGGGCCAAAGCCCTGTTCAACAGCGCCTTTTTTGAAAATTTCGAAACACAGCTCGAGAGGGAGCGGCAGGCCCTCGGAAAACAGTTCGCAACATCCGATTTCAGAGAGGGCGTGACAGCCTTTCTTGAAAAGAGGACACCCCGGTTCAAGGGAGAGTAAAAAATAGAGAACAAAAGAAAGCAGGGCAGCAGTGCCACAGGGCACAGTTTACCGTTTCCGGTTGAACGCGAAACGCGAAACGAGAAACCAGAAACTGCATGGTAAT